>Ga0326728_10004626_pt1 | contig 40278 bp, 38 predicted proteins | sample MB3enrmetagenome_FD_207602 | JGI IMG/M metagenome (GOLD analysis project Ga0326728, IMG submission 207602) | Lab enriched peat soil microbial communities from McLean, Ithaca, NY, United States - MB31MN | ecosystem: Environmental > Terrestrial > Soil > Wetlands > Peat | place: USA: New York... | reverse complement strand
GAGTGGGCGCCAATAGTCCTCTTGCTTTGACGATCGGCGCCGTGGTTATCATTCCAACGTTTTATATTTCGTTCTTACCATTTTTTATCGCCTTCCTAGTTGACTTGTCTATTGCTGTGATTGCAGGTGGCCTGTCAATTGTGTTGTTGATGTTGTCAAGCAAGCTAATTAGAAGGGAAAAAATGCTTCCATAAAACAACAGGCAAACATCATTAGCTTTTCTTATATTTCCAGGTTTTTCGCGTGAAATTCAAACGTGAATGTAACTTGACATCCCGCGCCAGTCTCATTTTTCCAATTCAAGCGCCATTCAACTCGTGTCGTCAGCATTATATGGATTACATTTAATGCGCCATAATGATTGCCGATTAAAACGGACTTCAGCGACGCGTACTACAAAACATGGAAAAAATTAATTACCTAGCATGACAAGTAGGATATGATGAGTTTCCGTCAGATTTCAAGGGATCTTTGGGTTTCAATCAAAAAAGATATTCTTGGTCTTTTAAAAAGAAAGCCTGAATTTAATCCAGACGTTTTTATTAACCCTGATAAATATGCACGGTTATTACCTATTGAGAAAATTGTTGCTGATTCAAAGGTTTCAAGGGATGGGGTAGAATTCTATAAGAAAAAGATAGCAAACAACGAAAAAATAAATCCCATAATTGTCGTTAAACACCCCCGAATAGACCTGTACGCTGTTTTGGATGGCCACCATAGATATTGGGCTTGTCGTGAAATGGGCAAAAAAACTATTAACTCCGCTTTAGCAGGCGATTATTCAAGCGTTAGCTTTTATCTAACGGAATATGGCTTTTTTCAACCGAGCTCAGAAGCAACGGAGAAGCTTAGAGAACCAGCAAAAAAGATGCATGAAAACCTCAAAGAATTTTTAGATGAATTCATAAATGAAGGCGATATAAGAAAAGAAAATTTAAGAAGAGAAATAGAAAAGAAAAGAAACAAATAAGAGAAAGTATTGGAATCGATCCGGACTTGATAGTTTAAGCGCTCCTACGGGACTAGCTTGGTTCCTTTTCGCGTGAAATTTAAACGTGAATGTAAACCTAACCTCCCGCGCCATATCTTCGTTTGAGGTTTGTTATTGTAATCGTTTTTTATGGGTTGATAGATATCTTCTGATAATGTAGTTTACGAAAGCTTCTTCTGGTCGCTGCAACGCTTTGTAGTAGGATTTTCTTTTCTTGTATTCTATTATGAGCATGGGGTAACCGTTTTTCCATAAGATGTAATTCATTAAGAGTCTTCCGATTCTGCCGTTTCCGTCGCCGAAAGGATGAATTTTCTCGAACAGGTAGTGAGCTCTAGCTGCAAGCTCGACGGAATTAAGGTTTGATTCGTTTATGAATGCTACAAGTTGTTTCATTAGGTTTTCGACGTTCTGCCAATCTGGCGCTAAATAAGGACCAACTCTGACCGGATAACTTCTAAAGGTTCCTGCGATGTCAGGTTTTGTTTCCCTGAAGATCTCTTCATGCCATTCCAACAGGAGCTTGTCTGAAATTTTTTCTTTTGTTTTCAACATTTGCAAGAATGCGGCTGCATGAGATTCGGTTTCTCGAATGTCTCGGATTGGCTTGTTTGGAGCAATTTCGTCTTCCAGTATTAACCTAGTTTCCTCAAGCGTTATGGTGGATCCTTCAATTGCGTTGCTGTTATAGGTGAAAGCTATGGCCATCTCCTGCAGATCTTTTTCTTTGGCTGACTGGGGAACTTTTTTCCATTCTTTCTGAAAGTTGCTTCTTATTTTTTCCAGTTTTTCCACCAATGCCTTATGGGATTCATGCATGAGTTTGGCTTTTATTTCTTCGATGTTATCAGGAATTTTTTTTCCAAGATAGAGTTCTTTTGTAACGACTTTCCCGTCTTTTCGGAAGGAATGCTGCAGATAGAAATACTCTGCTTTGCCTTTTCTTCTTTTGATCGTTCGCATAAGACTTATTACCATTACAGACCATATAAATATTTCATTTTAAATCCATATTGTAATGGCAACATTTTAGCCCCATTCTGATGGGGGCAGGACTGCAAGGTCTGTGGTCGAAAGGGCCACCGAGTTTTCAACACTAGATGTACTTACCCATGCGCTTTATCTGCGTCTTAAAATGGATTATACTTAAAACACGCAGGTCGCATACAATTGGTGTCATGAATAATCAGGCGCAAGCAATTCTGAGCAAAGATTTAGTTCTTTTTCTTCTTGGAGCCTGCGGCTTCTTTGCATTGTCGGCAACTTTTATTGGTGCTCTTTTGTTTTTCGACTTGTGTTGGCAACATTATTCGGGTTCCAATTAGTTTGCCCCAGTAACCGCAGATTAAACGGACTTCAGCGACTTGCTCGTTACACTGAGCAATTTCAGCAGGCAAATCTGGTTTGCCTCTTTTTTTGTGTCTTCTGTGAACCAAAAAACAGAGCGTCACAAAATAAAAAATTTAAAAGCTTTAAAACTTATTTTTCTGTTTTTTCCTGGTTATTCTTTCCGATTAGGTGTTTGATGTATTCTGGTATGGTGTGGTTGGTTTCTTTGGCCTGCTTCTTGAGGCAATCGTGTATGTCATCTGTGACGCGTAACGTTCGATAACCTTTACGGGGCACGTGATTTCCTCCTTTTTGAGCGCGTTTCTTTCTTGCGTGCCACATTCTTTCGTATTGCATTCGCCAATTCACAGTAGACCGCTTCTGGAGAACCGCTCTTATTGGTGTAGTAATCTGCTCCTAGATTTAATGCTCTTATCGCAACTTCTTCTCTGCCTCTGCCCGTGAAAATGATGAATGTAATCTCGTTTTTCTGTTCCCTGAGTTCCTTCAAAAAATCTAAACCGTTTTTCATAGGCATGTCGTAGTCGCAGATAACAGCATCATAAGGTTGCGTTTTCAGTTTGCAAAAAGCTTCATCAACCGAAGTTGCTGTGTCAATTACAAATTTGTTTTCTAACTCCAAAATCATCTTCGAAATTTTCAGAAATGAAGCATCATCATCAACATGTAAAATACGCAAAGATTCCTGTTGAACAGAATCGTCGGTCTGAATCGTTCCCTTTTCTTCGTTGAAAACTTCGCGTTCAGAAAAGGAATTATTTTTTTCTTGGAGGTTCGTTCGAAGCGCCTTATCTGGGGAAACTTAAGCATGCGTGTACAATTAATATTTACCGCATGATACAAACTACGTTTTTGGGGGCGTTTTATAGAACAAATATCGCAGAAAAAATGACCAATTTTGTATTTTTTCTATATTTGACTGAAACGAAGTAAGAATGAAAATGCAATATTTTTTAAGTAACTTATGGAGAAAGTATATGCAGGTGGGAGATGTCGTTTTGTCAGTTGTTTTGGATGAATTGGACAAGAAGGTTCTTCATGAAATTTGCCGCGGAATTTATTCCTATGACGATTTGGCTAAAACTCTGAATGTGACAAGGGGAACGGTCTACAGAAGAATAGAAAAACTGGAAAAAAACAATATCATCGAAAAGAAAATTATGGCAATACCAAACTATAAAACCCTCAACCCCTCCGCAATTAGTATAGGCATGGAGGTGGCTTACGATGACACGGAAAAAGTCATTGAAGCTCTCAAGCAACTGCCGCATGTCAAGCTTCTTTGGAAATGTTACGGCGCTTATAATGTCGTTGCAGTCCTGGTCTGCGACAAGGGCAGTGAGGGAGAAACAATAACTAATTTGCGTCAGCTTCTTTCAACATTCAGAATTAGCGAATACCATGTATCCGTCGGTTTCGACTGGGACAAAGTAGATATTGCACCCTATTGAAGAACTTGGCTTGCGTGTGATTGTTCCTAATTGAACATGTTCGTCGAGTTCGAGTTCATAAGGAACTTAACTGAATTGTCTGCCAACTAGAGCTTAATTATCTCGAGCAAAAACTATTAAGAAACACGGAGTTATATGTTCGTTTATGCCAAGTGAAATTGACCGAAGCAAAGGATCAAAAACTGAAAGTGAAAAGGGCAAGATTTTTCAGCGGTTATGCAGTGCTATTGGCTCCGAAAATGTTTCTATTCAAGAAGTAGATAAGGTTGCTTATTCAAGAGATTACTGGCCAATAACGTTTAGGTGGCTGCTTGAAGGAAAAATTTTTACTCTGCCAGATTTCGTGTGCTGGCCTACGAGCACAAAAGAAGTTTCAGACATAGTTAAAATAGCCTGTGAAGAAAAAATTCCAATAACACCTTTCGGGGAAGGGTCTGGGGTTCTCGGCGGGGCAATCCCAATTGACGGCGGAATTATCGTTGACTTAAAAAGAATGAATAAAATTTCTGAAATTAACGATCAAAACTTAACTGTCACCGCGCAAGCTGGAATCAACTTGACGAATTTGGAGACAGAGTTAAATAGAAAACAGTACACAATGGGGCATTTTCCCCAATCATTTCACTGTTCCTCACTTGGAGGCAACCTTTCAACGCGTGCAGCTGGAGAGTTTTCCACGAAATATGGTAAAATAGACGATATGGTCATATCTCTCGAAGCCGTCCTTCCTCAAGGAGAAATAATCAAATCGAAAAATACACCTAAATCTTCAACAGGCCCCGCTGTCGAACGACTATTGTTAGGCGGTGAAGGAACGCTCGGTATTATCACCGAAGCGACACTCAAAATCTGGCCCAGACCAGAAAAAACTGTTCTAAAATCTTATTCTTTTGAGAACGTGCAGGATGGGTTAGACGTAATCAGAAACATCCTGAGGAAAGGTCTCTTTCCGGCAGTTATAAGATTATACGATGCATTGGAAACAGAAAGACAGTTTTCTCAATTCTCTCAGGCAAGAAACAAATGCATGCTAATTTTGCTAATGCAGGGCAGTGAAGAACTTGTGGAATTAGAGCAAAAAGTAACAGAAAACTTATGCAAAGAGCATGCGATCGATTGTGGAGAAGAACCAGCTCATCACTGGCTTGAAATAAGATTTAACGTGAAGGAAGCTGCAGATTTTGCACCAAAGGATGTGATTTTTGACACTATTGAAGTGTCAGTGACATGGGATAAATCAATGAATCTGTACAACTCGATGATTTCAGCGATGAAAAAGATCAACGGCGTTTTCTATGCCTCAGCCCACGCGTCACATTTCTATCCTCAAGGCGTTTGTTTCTACTTCACTTTTGCAGGGGTGCCTATCAAGACAAAGCCTGAAGATTTCTACAGAAAAGTGTGGGATGTCGCTATGAAGGCCACTCTCGACGCTGGAGGATCAATAAGTCACCATCACGGCATAGGAATCATGCGCGCAAGCTGGCTTAGCGCTGAACTCGGACAAAGCATGGAAGCCCTCAAAAAAATAAAACACGCCTTAGATCCAGAAAACATAATGAATCCTGGAAAAATGGGATTGTAAATTGGAAAAAATTAGAAAGAACACGTGGTTAGTCAAACTCATCGCCAAAGCAAACCTTTCAACGAAAAACCAACTAGTAAAAAGTTTCCTTTCATCCGAAAAAAAATATTTGCCAAAAAACAAACTTGAAGCAAACGCTAAAAACGTGTTAAAATGTGCCCTTTGCCCGAACATGTGCAGGTTTGACTGCCCCGTGCTAAAAGCGGAGAAATCTGAGGCTTTATCACCTTCCGGGAAAACGAGGGTTGCCCATCTCTTAGAAATAGATAAGCTTGACTATAGCAGAGATACCGTAAATGTTTTCTACGACGATGTGGATTGCGACGCTTGCAAACAGTGGTGCCCTTTCGGTTTCTCAGTCGGCGAACTCTCTGTAGGAGTAAAAAGAGACATCGCAAACAAAGGACTAGCTCCTAAAGCATTATTGGCGGTCAAAGAAAAAATACTTGAACAGCACACGGTTTATCCAGAAAGGATAACTTCATTAAATATAAATCAGAAAAAAAAGAAATCTGACCTCTTATATTTTGCTGGATGCACTACCCTAAACAAAAGAAAAGAAATCGCGGCTGCAACAACAAAAATATTCGAAACTGCTGGAGTCGACTTTACAGTTTTGCAAGAAGAATGGTGTTGTGGTTATCCCTTACACGTCCTAGGTTTCCAAAAAGAATTTCAAACATTCGCTGATCATAACTTAAAAAGCATCAAGGAGATTGGGTGCAAAACAATAGTTTGCAGTTGCCCAAGCTGCGCCTACATGCTCAAGAAAATATACCCTAAAGGAAAGTACGAGGTGAAACACACGTCGCAGTTCTTCTGGGAATTAATAAAAAACAACAAACTCAGCCTGAAAGAAGTCGACGGTGAATTTGTTTTCCATGACCCATGCGCCCTTTCCAGAAAACTGGAGGTTTATGAGGAACCAAGACAAATCCTAAGAAGCATACCGAAAATCACCATCAAAGAGGCTTATTCCAACAAGAAAAACACCCAATGCTGCGGAAGAGGCGGCGGATTAGGAATAGCAAACCCTCGGCTTTCTCTGCAATTAGCCAAAAACAGGGTCTCACAGCTGAAAGAAATCTCAAACTCTGTGGTTACCGCGTGCCCCTCATGTGAGCTTGCCCTCAAAGAGGCAGATGAAACAATTGAAATGTTGGATTTATCTGAAATCATTTTAGCGGCTTTAAACAATGAAGGACAAAGAGCTCGGTAAGAAAGTCAAGCAATTTCTGGAAGATAAAAAGTACTTTCAGATTAACAGTTCCGTAAATGATGGAATCGTTTACTTAGATGGTCATCTGGATAATTGGGAGAACGTTGTTGAATTAGGCCACAAAATCGGACAACTAAAAGGCGTGGAAGAAGTCGTAAACGACGTGCTTTCAAATGATTCCGTTAAAATAATGACGCAACCAAAAATAAGATTATCTAAAAAATTTTACGATCCAATCTTGCCGAAAAAGGCCGATGTGGTCATAGTTGGCGGCGGCATAGTTGGATGTTTTATCGCGCGAGAACTATCACGGTATAAACTAGACACTGTCCTTTTGGAAAAAGAGAGCGATGTTTGCGGGGCCGCAACTGGAGCTAACAGTGCGCAGATTCATACAGGGGTAGGCGAAAGCTTTGGGACTCTGAAGAGAAAATTGTGCGTAAAGTCTTGGCCCCTGTTTGATAAAATCTCTGAGGAATTAGATGTGCCCTATGATAAAACTGGTCTCTTAATCGTGATAACGAAGGACAGTCTATCCAAAAATATTCCCGGCCCCTTTAGGCATTTCCTGTGTAAGTACTTGATTCCTCTACCCATTTGGATGACGGCAAAAATGGCTAAAGACAAACCGAAAATTGTCAGCAAAGGAAAACTGCTGAAAATGGAGCCAAACCTGAGTGAAAAAGCACTCGTCGGGGTTCTTATGCCAAATTATGGAATAATTGATCCTTTTAGACTAACTTTTTCCTTAGCTGAAAACGCAATTCAAAACGGCGCAAAAATATTCATTGACACCGAAGTAACGAACATAAAAGTTGAGAATAAAAAAATCAGCGGGGTTGTCACCACCAGAGGGACGATTGATACAGATTTTATAGTAAATTCAGCTGGCGTTTATGCTGACAGAATCGCTGAAATGGCTGGAACAAGAGAATTTACAATTCACCCGAGAAAAGGCGGGATCGTACTTTTCGACAAAAAGATGGACAAATACGTCACTCATCAATTAAACGAGTTTAAGCTTCCCCGAGACGAATACACTAAGGGCGGTGGAGTACTGAAGACGGCAGATGGAAACATAAACTTTGGGCCAAGCGCCCTTGAAGTTCCAGACAAGGAGGACACTTCGACATCAAAAGAGGACATCGATAATATTCTCGAAAAGTACGCTGCGGTTTTTTCCTATTTCCCAAAAAAATCGGTAATCACGTATTTTTCCGGGCTCAGAGCATGCACCTACAAAGAAGATTTTATAATAAAGCCTTCAAAAAACGTTAAAGGATTAATCCATGCAGCAGGAATTCAATCCCCCGGATTGACATGCTCGCCAACTATCGCAACCATGATTTTAGAGATTCTTAAAAAAGAAGGATTACCTATGAAAGAGAAAGAAGCTTTTAACCCTGCTTCTAAAAGAGCCGTTGTCTTCAGAGAGCTCACTTTAGAAGGTAAAAAGAACGTTGTTGCAGAAGACAAGCTCTATGGAAACGTGGTCTGCAGATGCGAGCATGTAACGGAAGGCGAAATAGTCAGAGCAATCCATTCATCAGTCCCAGCTCTCACAGTTGACGCTGTCAAGAGGCGAACAAGAGCAGGCATGGGAAGATGCCAAAGCGGTTTCTGTGGTCATCTAGTCGCCAAAATACTCGCTAGAGAATTGGGCGTTCCCATGGAAGAGATAACAAAGAACGGTGGTGATTCTCGCCTTTTCATCGGTAAAACCAAGGAGTTACTGGCAGAGGATTAGCAAAATGAACGTTGACACACTTGTTATCGGCGGTGGACCAGCAGGTTTAGCAGCCGCTCTGAGTGCAAACAAGAATGGAGTTAAAAATGTCTTGCTTATTGAACGAGGTCCTGAGCTCGGCGGAATACTTCCTCAATGCATACATGATGGATTTGGAACCGTTATTTTCAAGGAAAGATTGACAGGCCCAGAATACGCTGAACGCTACATCCAAGAAATTACAAAAACGGAAATCAATGTAAAGCTGGAAACAATGGTTTTAGAGGTAGACCGTAATAAGAGAGTAATCGCCGTTAACCCAACTGATGGCTTGCTTGACATACAAGTGAAAACCTTAATCTTAGCGATGGGCTGTAGAGAACGGACCCGCCAGCAGATTCTTATCCCAGGAGATAGACCCGCGGGAATATTCACGGCAGGAGTCGCTCAAAGATACATAAACATAGAGGGAATAATGCCTGGCAAGAAAATTGTAATTCTCGGCTCGGGAGATGTCGGTCTCATAATGGCCAGAAGATTTAGTCTTGAAGGGGCAGAAGTCGAGGGAGTATATGAGATCATGCCAGTCCCAGGGGGATTAACCAGAAACCTCGTTCAGTGTCTACAAGACTATGAGATACCTTTGCACCTGTCGCACACAATTGTAAACATAAAAGGTAAAAATCGGGTTGAAGGCGTAACAGTTGCAAAGGTCGATTCTAACATGGAACTCATTCAGGGTACTGAGAGGTTTGTGCCCTGCGATACCGTGATAGTATCTGTAGGTTTAATTCCTGAAAACGAACTCTCCGAAATGGTGCCCTTGAGTTTAGACCCGATAACTGGAGGTCCAATAGTAGATGAGGCTATGGAGACTTCGGTAGCTGGAATCTTTGCCGCCGGGAATGTTGTTCATGTACACGACTTAGTTGATGATGTTTCAACCGAGGGAGAAATTGCCGGAAAAGCAGCTGCAGGATACATCACAGGAGAATTGGAAGAGAGGGAAAATCCAATAAAGGTTGAGGCTGGGGAAAACGTCAGGTACGTAGTGCCACAGATAATTCGCAAAAAAAGTTTTGAACAAAACGTGAAACTATACTTCCGCGTCAAAGAAGTTCAACGGAATACTTCCGTCAAAGTTTTTTCGGATAGTGAGCAAATTTACTCAAGGAAAGAACGCGTCGTGAGACCTCCAGAGATGCTTTCGGTTAGTTTGCCATCTTCAGCCTTGGAAAAAACTCTCGTCGTTAAAGTGGTGGTGGAGAAAGACAATGAGAAAAAGTCATAAATTCACCTGTATAGGCTGTCCGTCCAGTTGCGAAATCAAATTATTCGAGGATGACGGCAAAAAGATAGAGGTAGTTGGCGGTTGCAAAATAGGTAAAGAGTACGCGATTAAGGAGTTTACGGCTCCTGAGCGAATTCTGACATCAACCGTTAGAGTTGAGAATGGCGTCTTACCTGTTCTGCCTGTAAAAAGTGAAAAGCCGATTCCCAAAAATTTAATCAGAGAATCTGTACGAGCGCTTGCAAAAGTTAAAGTTAGAGCACCGATAAAACAAGGCAGCATCGTTTATGAAAATATGCTAAATACAGGTGTTAACGTAATAGCATCTAGGAACTTGGAAGCGAGAAGTCTTGAACAATAAAAAGTATGTTTTGATAAATGATGTAGGAACCACAATTTTAAAAGCAGTTGTGATTGATGAGCTTACTAACATTGTGTCCGAAGCTTCAGAGGAAATATCGCAAATATATCCAAAGCCTGGATGGTGCGAGCAAGACCCAAACGAGATTTGGAACAAAAGCTTAGATACATCAAAAAAAGCTTTACAGAAAGTTGGCGCCGAAAACATTGCAGCCATGGGTTTAGTGACCCAAAGAGCCACAACTATTCTCTGGGATCAAGAAACTGGAAAACCAATTTACAATGCTGTTACATGGCAAGACGTCAGGACTGCAGGTTTTTGCCATAAAATAAACAGCAAAGCAGATATCAAACTTTTTCACGGCTTAGGCAAGACTGCAGAAAAAATATCATTGCTGGTTAAACCTTTGAGAAAAAGGGCTGGCGTGAAGAGGCTAATACAACTTTCGCACTTTAATTTTTTACCCATTCAAGCTGGAGCACGCATTAACTGGATCCTCAATAATGTACAAGAAGCAAAAGAAATTCTGCAAAAAGGCAATTTACTTTTTGGAACGATTGACACTTGGCTATTATGGAAGTACACGCAGGGACAAGTTTACGCAACGGACTACTCTAATGCATCATCCACCGGAATCTTCGATCCATTTGCCCGCGGCTGGAGCAAGTTCATAATGAACACGTTTGGTATGCCAAAAGCGCTCAAGCTTCCTGAGATTAAGCAAACCAGCGACAACTTTGGCAAAACCACCGTCTTTGGTGCACCAATTAGCATCACAAGTGTTGTTGCGGATCAGCAGGCGGCATTATTTGGGGAAGCATGTTTCTCCTTAGGAGACGTTAAATGCACCAATGGAACAGGCACGTTCATCGACATAAACACTGGTAACACGCCGATCGCGTCGAGTCATGGCCTTACTCCATTGATAGCCTGGAAACTAAATGATAAAGTCACTTACATGCTGGAAGGTTTTGTCCAAACTACCGGTTCATTGGTACAGTGGCTAAAAGACTTAGAGCTCATTGTCAGCCCTGAAGAAAGTGAAGGTCTAGCCAAGAGTGTGGAAGACACCGCCGGAGTTTATTGTGTGCCCGCTCTCACCGGACTTGGCGCCCCCTATTGGGACCCTAATGCCCGAGGAACTATTATAGGGCTCACTAGAAAGGCTAAAAAAGGGCACATCGTTAGAGCTGCCTTGGAATCCATCGGGTACAGCTGCAATGACATAGTCGAAGTTATGAAGAAAGACACTGGTTTTACAATATCTTCCATTAAGACAGATGGAGGAGCATCAAAGAACGATTTTATCTTACAATTCCTCGCTGACATAACAAATACGAAGATTGAAAGACCAAAAGTTTTAGAAATGACTGCTATAGGTGCAGGATGCTTAGCTGGACTTGCAGTCGGTTATTGGAAATCGACCGAGGATTTGTTAAAAAATCGTAAGGTCGACCACATATTCATACCTAAAATGGAAGAAAATATGAGAAAAACTCTTTGTTCTCAGTGGAAGAGAGCTATCAAAAGAAGTTACAACTGGGCAACAGAGCGCTCGCCATCTACATCTTAAGCCTTGTAATGTACGCAGTAATCAGTGGAACTTTTCCAGAGTTTTCTGAATAGTAATGTGCCGATTACCCATACCATGGCTATTCCCGCGATTTCGTCAACGATATAATGCTGTTTAATGAACAGCGTTGGATAGAATTACGCCTACGGCTATAACAAATGCTACAGCCGCCACTGCCTTGGTTGTCTTGCTGGGAAGAAGCGAATGGGTAGAATTTTACCTTGTGATTCTGTTCTTTGACCAAGCAGAACCAGAACAAAAACCTTAAGAACACAGTAAAGCCCGCTCCGGATGCTATTTGGCCGAACCTTATTTCCAATTAATATTAACAGTTCATAACGCTTTAGTACGTTTTTCAGGCTTTTTAAGTTAACACCGTCTTCAACAATTGACGGTGCCAAACCTTGAAACTGGCGCGAAGGAAAAAAAGAAGTTGGCAGAGCAAAGTCAGCATAAGAATTTTGATCAACTGCTATTGGACGCCATAGACGAAGGATTATCAGGTCTCGGCGAAGCTTCGAAAGCCTCAATTTATATTTACCTCGAAAGCCACTTCAACATTAGAAAACAGGAAATACCCAATAAGCTAAATGAGTTTTCGAACGCACTGGAGCGCATTTTCGGATTGGGCGCCCGACACCTTGAGATATTGCTTATGAAAAATCTTCACGCCAAAGTTGAAGTAAACTGCAAATGGCCTACCTATGAATGGCCCTTGTCAAAGTGGATTGTTCCAGAAATGACATTCACAGAGTACGTTCGCCTCATACGGGAGAGCTTTGAAAACGATAAAGTGGAAATAGGAGTTCTAGTGAAAGAACATGAAGAATTACAGAAGCAGTAACGGAAAAGCTGGGGTTCTTTTGAACTTGTTATCCGACCCAGCGCTCATAGTTGATGAAAAAGGGGACTTCCTGAATGTAAACTCTGCTTTTGAAGAAGTAACTGGACTGAGCCGAAAAGAATTAATCGGCAGCCACTTCTCTAAACTGAATATTCTTACTGCAGAAATGAAAGTAGCTCTATTGGAAATTGTGAAGAAGAGAATACGAGACGAGCCTAATGAGCCATACGAGGTTTGTTTTACAGGTAAAGCTGGCGAAACGCGGTATGTGGAGGTAAAAGAAAGAAAAATCAGATATGCTGGGCAGTCTGCTTACCTTAATGTGCTCCGTGACGTCACAGATCGGAAAAAGAAAGCCGATGAACAAATTAGTTTTTCCGAGGAGAAGTACAAGAATCTTTTCGAAAACGCGCCAGACGTTATCGTTACGTTTGATTTGACTGGAAAAATAACTTCGGTAAATAAGGCCATCATACAGCATGGATTTAAGGAAAATGAAATCCTGGGGAGCGACATATTCAAGCTTGTTCCAATAGAATATCATCAAAAAATTCTCACTGGGCTTAAGAACATCGCCGCTGGAAACCCGGCTCAAGGCGAAATCGAAATATTTACGCCAAAAGGGAAGAGAAGTGCAGAGTATAACGGCAACCCCATCTGGCTAAACGGCAAAGTCGTGGCGTGTCAAACAATAATAAGAGATGTTACTGCGCGCAAGAAAACCGAGGAAGCCCTGTTGGAAAGCGAGAAAAAGGCTAGAACAATAGTTGCCAACGCTCCAATTGGGATTGCTACCTCGGATGTCAACAAACACTTTTTGAGCGCAAATGAGGCATTCTGCAGAATAATAGGATATTCGGAAGACGAATTACGAAAGTTAACCTTCAAAGATATAACCTATAGGGAAGACTTCGAAGAAAGTGCTATAAAAATAGCTGAACTGGAAAATGGCAGTGTGCCCTCTTTTACGCTTGAGAAACGGTATGTCAAAAAAGATGGCGCCATGATAGATGGAAAAATTGTTGTTAGCACAGTGCGAGACGAAAATGGCAAACTCATCCTTTTCATTGCTGAACTAGAGGATATCACCGAACGCAAGCGAATGACTCTGAGACTTGTGGATTCGGAAAAACGTTATCATGCCCTCTTTGATCAGGCGCCATTAGGCGTTTTGGTTATCGACCCTGAAACTGCAAAGCCTGTCGAGTTTAATGACGTTGCCCACACCCAGCTAGGATATTCCAAAGAAGAGTTTTCAAAATTGCGCATTTCAGATTTCGAAGTAAAAGAGACACCTAACGAAATAAACGCCCATTTAGCCAAAATTATGCTAGAAGGAGGAGACGAGTTTGAGACCGAACAGCGCACCAAAAACGGCGAGATTAGAAATGTTCTAGTAAACACGAAGGTAGTTGAATTAGACGGCAAAACGTTCCTCTACTGCGTTTTCCGTGATACTACCGAAATTAGAAAAGTGCAAAAAGCTTTGATGGATAGTGAGGCGGGGTATCGTCAACTAGTTGAGCTTGCGCAGGAGGGTATATGGGCTGTAGACAACAATTTCAACACAGTGTTTGTTAACCCTCACATGGCACAAATGTTAGGATACACAGAAAGCGAAATGATAGGGAAAAGCATATTCGATTTTCTAATCAAAGCCGAAGTCGAAAAAACCACGCAGTATCTGTCACAGTTCAAGCAAGGGGTGAAAGGAAACTTTGAATATGAATTGACTCGCAAAGACGGCTCCCACCTCAACACAAGCATTGCCGCGGTTCAGATCAAAGACGACGAAGGAAGCTACTTAGGTACTCTTGCCCTAGTCTCAGACATTACTATGCGCAAAAGAATGGAGAACGAACTGAGACAAGAAACCGAGAAACTGGAAACTATAACAGAAGGCATAGGCGCTGGACTCACCATAATCAGCAAAGACTACCGCATTCTCTGGACCAATAAAGTCATGAAACAGCTTAGAGGCATACCAGACTTAGAAGGCAGAACATGCTACGCCACCTACAACTCCTTAGACACCATTTGCCCCGAATGCGGCGTAAAAAAAGTCTTCGAGGGCAAAGAATCAGACTCTCGCGAGTACATGGTTTTCGACCGACAAAAAGGCTCCACCGTCTGGATGCAGCTTATCGCCACGCCGATCAAGGATAAAGACGGAAACGTAACGTCCGCATTAGAACTCGTGTTGCCAATAACGGAGCGCAAAAAGGTCGAATCATTGCTCAAAAGCTCAGAAGAGAATTTCCGCAACCTTGCCGAGCAATCTCCAAACATGATTTTCATCCATCAGAAAGGAAAAATCGTCTATGTCAACACAGAAGTCGAGGAAGTAACAGGAATTAAGAAGGAAGAGTTCTATTCTCCGACGTTCAACTATATGGACTTAATTGCGCCGGAATCTAAAGAACTGGTGAAGTCAATATTTATCAAACACAAGAAAGGCGAAGGTGTCCGTCCATACGAATTTAAATTTATCTCAAAGAAAGGACAAACTATAGACGTAATCAACAACACAAAAGTAATCATTTACAACGGGGAACCAGCAATTCTCGGCATAGAAACCGATATTACGGAAAACAAGCGGCTGAAAGAAAAATTGGAACAATACTCCTTGCATCTGGAAGACTTGGTTAAAAAGAGAACTTTGCAACTGGAGCAGGCTCAGGCTCAGCTTGTGAAATCTGAACGGTTGGCAGCTATCGGCGAGTTGGCTGGAATGGTCGGTCACGACCTGCGCAATCCGCTAACAGGCATCAAAAACGCAGCCTACTACTTGAAAAAGAAGGGTCCCGAATGCCCAGAAAACCAGTTCAAGGAAATGTTTGAAATCATCGATAAAGCTATCGACCACTCAAACAAAATCATCAACGACCTACTTGATTACGCGAGAGAGATGCATCTGGAACTCACAGAATCCAGCCTGCCGACGCTTTTAAGCGAGGCAGTACGTATGATACAGGTTCCAGACAGAATACAAATCCTAAATCATGTCTATGAAGAGGCCACGGTTAAGGTCGACGCGGACAAGATGATGAGAGTTTTCATAAACCTAATCAAGAATGCAGTAGAAGCTATGCCTCAAAAGGGAACACTCGAAATCGCAAGCCGTAAAACAAGAGACAACGTAGAAATCGCTTTCGCCGACACAGGCACAGGCATACCTAAAGAAACTTTGCCGCAACTTTTCACGCCGCTGTTCACAACTAAAGCGCAGGGCATGGGCTTCGGCTTAGCCATATGCAAACGCATCATAGAGGCACATGGAGGCAGGATATCAGTGAAAACAGCGGTAAACAAGGGAACAACGTTCAAAATAACTTTGCCTATTAAACCTAAATTGGAGATTAGAGGTGAAAAAACATGTATAAACATGCCAGAATCCTTGTTATCGACGACGACGAAAGCATAACAAACACCATGAAAGCAATTCTTGAGGATGAAGGTTACATCGTAGATTTAGCAGCTACTGGAAGAGAGGCAATCAAAAGAACGGAAGAGACGGCGTACAATGTAGCGCTGATAGATATTCGCTTGCCCGACATGGAAGGAGTAGAACTGTTAAGGCTGATGAAGGATGCTGTTCCAAGAACCCGAAAGATTATGATGACAGGTTACCCGTCAATGCAGAACGCGGTTGCCGCTTTAAACAAGAACGCTGACGTATACCTGATTAAGCCCGTTGACATTGAAAAGCTTCTAAGCACACTGAAAGAGCAGTTGCAATTGCAAGAAAACGAAAGAGAATTTAGCGAGCAAAAGGTAGCTGATTTCATCGAGACTCGAGTAAAGGAATTTTCAGTCGCCCACATCTAATATGCCATCGACAACCTCCATTTTCGGTCATATTTTTCAATCAATAGACCTTCCATTACTAAGCAGTTGCATTAGCGCCCAGACATCAACAGCGAAACTGGTTAGCGCCCAATGCCAACCTCTCTTCTCTACAATATGCTCGCCACACTTTTTTCCCTATACGTTTTTTCATTCGTAGATTCTGCGACTAACTTGATGACGCATAACTTTAAACCGCTCAAGCTTAACAGCCAAATCCTTCGGCGACAAGCCAGAAGATCCTGCGTCAAATAGCAAACACAACTGAAGTAGAGTTCTGTGGTGTAAGCGGTGGATTTTTCGTAGTTTTCAGTCTTTTTTTAAACATTAAGAAAACCGCTGCGGCAACAATAACAACCGCGGCCACAACCACCCCAATGATAATGAATAGAGTGTCAGACGGCGTAGGTGAAGCACCCAAAGCATAAACGTTGCCGTCAAAAGAGCCTATGTATAATATGCCGTCTGCAACAGCAGGAGACGAAGCAACTTGGCCGTCGGTGGTGTAACTCCAGACTTTGGCGCCGTTGTTAGCGTTCAAAGCATAAACGTTGCCGTCATAGGAGCCTACATAGACTACTCCGTCTTCAACAGTAGGAGACGACCCAACATAGAGGCTGGTGGTGTAATTCCAGAGTTTGGCGCCGTTAGCAGCGTTTAGAGCATAAACGTTATTGTCATCGGAGCCTACGTAGACTACGCCTTTGGAAACAGCAGGAGACGACCCAACATCGCCGCCAGTAGGGTAATACCAGAGTTGGTTGCCGTTTGTAGCGTTTAGAGCATAAACGTTGTCGTTATCTGAGCCTACGTAGACTATGCCCTCTGCAACAGCAGGAGACGACCAAACATAGGCGCCGGTAGGGCGATTCCAGAGTTGGTTGCCGTTGGTGGCGTTCAATGCATAAACGTTGCCGTCATCGGAGCCAACGTAAACTGCGCCGTTCGCAACAGCAGGAGACGAATCAACATCGCTACGGGTAGTGTAATTCCAGAGTTTGGCGCCGTTAGCAGCGTTTAGAGCATAAATGTTGTGGTCATCTGAGCCTATGTAGACTGTGCCGTCTATTACAGCAGAAGATGAAACAACGGGACCGCCTGTGGTGTAGTTCCAGATTTTGGAGCCAGTTGTAGCGTTCAATGCATAAACGTTGTCGTTATCTGAGCCTACGTAGACTATGCCGTCTGCAACAGCAGGAGATGATGCGACCATGTTGCCGGTGGTGTATCGCCAAAGCAGTGTGGGAGTAAGCGCCGCATTACCGGTGCTGGTGCCGCTGTGAGACGGATCCGAATGGAACATTGGCCAGTCCGTGGACGACTGTTGAGCCTTCAACTTTGGCGCAAAAGCTGAGAACATTGATAAACACAAAATAGCAATAAATGCAAATGCTAATGCTCCCTTCAAGCTTCCTTCGCCCTATGAAGCAAACAGTTACCACTTATTGAAATTTACTTTTAATGTTTTGAATTAAATGGCTTTGGCTCGAGAAAGACTTGGCTGTGAGATGGAATCGATTGCAACTCGTTTAGAAGGTTTGGCTGCAGCAAAGAAATAAGCTTTACGATTAATTCTAATTTAAGGAAAGAGAAAATAATGATTGAATAAGATTAGAAGAAACTGCTAAGTAATTAAGTGATTGCTACGTGTAATTACTACGTGCATTAGAGCATTAAGACTAGACTTTGATAATGCTTTAAAGTCCAATACACAATAAAAGAAAACAATGTTAAAAGAAATAAATACAAGCAGAGAAGACGAATAAACATGAAAACCAAGAATAGAGCTCCTCTTTGTCCTTCATGCTACATAGAAATGATAGCTAAATATAACAGCGAAAAAAGACTCCTTTACTATGAATGCCCTACGTGTGGTTGCCGCATTTTATTAACCCATTCTGGACATTAGCTGTTAGAAAAAAGAAAATGTGCGGACGCTATCTTCACTTATTTATGTTGGATTCAAATCGGCATCCCGCGTCATTTTCGTATTCGACTTATTTTTGCAGCTATTTTAGAGACAAAGCAACAGTTAAGGACAATATGAACTTTTATTAGCAGAGTCAAACTAACCTGTTTGGATGGCGATGGCAATGGCAATTACGGTTGGCGAAGAGTTTGATGGCATATCCGAAATTTATGATTCCACACGACAAGCGGCTACAGAGGCTGAACTTCGCGCGGTTTCAATCGAACTCGGAGACTGTTGCACAATACTTGATGTAGGCGTTGGAACGGGCAGGTTCTCGAAGCCTCTTTCAGATCTTGGATTTGAAATGGTGGGGATAGACCTCTCTCACAAGATGCTGCTCAAGGCAAGACAGAAAGGAGTTCGTAACCTCATATTAGCAGACGCACGCAACATGCCCTTCAAGGACGGAACCTTTGACGCTTCAATCATAATTCACGTTCTCCATCTCCTTCCGGATTGGTTAAGCGTTGCAAGGGAAATGGGTCGTGTAACGAAGAGTAAAGTTGCAGCATTGTTAAGCAATGGGCATGGAGAATGGGGCATGGCAGCGAATGTTTCAGGCAATTCAGCGTCTCCAGTTTATCCAGAGCTTTGGGTTCGCTACGCGCAGTTAAGAGAGGAAATGGGATATCCGATTAAGCGGAACAGGCGAATGTGGCAGAACGAAGTGGAAGTCCGGGTAAAACTGCCTCCGATGAAAATTATAGAGGTAAGTGATGAAGTCATAACAACGAGTCTGGATGAGCTCATGACGAGATTTCAACAAAGACACTATTCTCAGCAGCGAGACATACCTATTGACGTGCATAATAAGATAATCCAGAAACTTCTCGCATCTACAGAAAACGCTGACTCCACTGATATGGAGACGGCATCCGTTCTGCGAAACAAGCAGATAACGAGAAGGATAATCAAGGAACTTGCCGTATGGCGACCTGACCAATTATGCTCAGGATAATTCATTCTTTCAAATCTCTGTTTGTTGCTATCTCTGTTTGTTGCTAATTGGAACACTGCAAGCATCGTAAATTGAGCGCCCAAATAAATAACCCGCGCTTTTTATGGTGTTGCAATCCCGAATCCCGCGCTTTGCTCCTTTTGCTAATTTGGGCTTGATTCTTGCTTCTTTTGCCACTAGAAAAAAATGATTCTTTTAAGACTTTTTTCGGAAAAAGTCAGAGCGTTAAGTTACCTACTGCATACTTTGAGAGAAAAATATCCATAATAACTTTTGAATTCAGAATCTAACGTTAAAAATTGATTGATAATATAGTGTGAGGATTCAATTTTGGGCTTCATAGTTTTTATAATTCTTGGTGTTTGTGTATAATTCATGGTCAAAGCATATGCTGATTTAGACACGGTTTTATTAATTGGTGAGGAAACTTCTCAACCAACCGTTGCCGTGGATATGGCTTCCCAAGATGCCCTTGATCATAGTAGAAGCATAAACTCGATGTATACAGCTAATTCGCAAGAAGGTGGATCTTGCAACTTCATACGGTGCGATTTGAATTTAAAAAGACTGGAGGTTACTGTTCGTGTTATCTAATGTGTTAGTTATTGACGATGATGAGGAAACAAGAAACATGTTTTCCACAGTCTTGAATGATGCGGGATATTTAGTTGAGGTTGCAGAAAACGGTAAACAAGCCATTAAAATGTGTAAAGAAGAGCCTTTTGACGTTGCACTTATTGATATTGAACTGCCTGACATTAAAGGAATTGACCTTCTCAAAACATTACGACAGATTCAGCCCAAAATGATTAATATAATCATTACAGGCCATCCCTCAATTGAAAATGCAGTAAAGTCGGTGAATGAGAAGGCTGACGGATACCTATTGAAGCCTGTTAACATGGCGGAAATGCTGGAAATGATAAAAAGAATCCTTAAAGAGAAGGCAGACGAGTATGTCAAGATGATTAAAGCGGTTGAGCAAGCCAAAGAATCAACTCCTCTCACTAAATATCAAAGCCCCGAACGATGGCGAGGATAGAAGTAGGCTACAATGGTGCAACCGAGCGAGAAAGAAGAAATTTTATTAAAGCAAAATTAGAATAAAAGCAAAATTGGGCATATTATTTTTTAAGATTGGCGTTTGCCATCCAGTTGTATCTTAGCTCAATATATTCAGCTACTTTTTTCTCATCAAATTGTATTTTCTTTCGCTGTTCTTTCAACTTAGTCTCTATTAGACTTATTAGTTTTCTAGGGTCAAATGGTTTCACAATATAACCGTCTACACCTTTATTTGCCGCTTCAATCGAATTATCTAAAGTAGCGTGCCCAGTTATGATTATCTTTATCATTTCAGGCTCTGGTTTTCTAAGTTTGCTTAGTAGTTCTGTCCCTTCCATATCGGGTAAATGAATATCTATAAGGGCTAAATTGAAGAGCTGATTAAAGCTTTCAGCAACAGCTTTCTTGCCAGTTCCAACGCATGTAACTGAGTATCCTTTATCGGTCAGAATTTCAGTCAGCATCGCTTGCATTTTTGGGTCATCGTCGACCACTAGAATATTTTCCAATATCAGCACCTTCAGGTTAAGTTAAGTTAAGTTATATTATTTTTATTTCTTGTTAATCACTAATCTATTTCACACGTAATTATTCTTAAGCTTGAGTATCAATTCGTAAACCATTTTATGGATGAAATCGTAGGCTTGATTGCACATGTTATTGCTAAATTGGCGAGATAATGTCTGAAACCGCTTTAAGAGAAACTAAAATTGCACTAATTTCTGACAATCCTATCCGTGTATTGCACGTTGATGATGATGTCGCTTTCTTAAGTATGGCAAAACAGTGCTTAGAGATGCAAGCTCCTGTAGAAGTTGAATCCGCCCAGTCAGTTCAAAAAGCACTTGAAATGTTAAAGACCAAGAAATTTGATGTTATAGTTTCAGATTATCAGATGGTTGGGAAGGATGGTTTAGAATTTTTGCATGAGATAAAAGCTAAAGGAATTTCGGCGCCTTTCATACTATTTTCGGGTAAGGGACGAGATGAGGTTGCTGTAAAAGCGTTAAATTCCGGCGCGTTCAGGTATATAGATAAACGTGGTGCTCAAGATGCGACGTATGCTGAATTGGCATCCTGTATTCTTCAAGCGGCACAGTACGCTAAATCTCAGTCGATGCTTAAGGAAAGCGAAAAGCGATTTAGGGCAATTTTTGATTCTTCTATCGATGCGATCTTAATTCTTAACGATGGTGGGGAAATTGTTTATAGCAATAAATCAGCAAAAGGCATGTTGGATTATGCCAAGGATCAAATTACTAAGGCATTAAACAAGCATTTTAGCAAACAATTTACGTCAACCTATGAGCAAAATATGCATGAAGGCTTTAAGCAGTTATCAGATGGCAACTTGTCTATGACTGGGAAGATAGTTGAGCTTGCCCTCAAGAATATTTCAGGCAAAAAAACCATCGTTGAGCTTTCATTTTCTGCTTTTATTGAAAATGGTCAATGGTTTGGAGTAAGTATTGTTCGAGATGTTAGTGACCGCAAAAGGCAAGAACAACTATTAGAGGAAAGCCAGCAGAAGTTGAAAGCGCTTTTTGCGTTTAATCCAGAAGCGATTGTTTTCATGGATAAGAATTTCCGTGTGACTGATATTAACAGTAGCTTCACAGAGCTTTTTGGATTTACTTTTGAAAATATTAAGGGCCAGAAAATTATGGATGTTATTGTTCCTGATGGGCTTGAAAAAGAGTCAAGAACTATCGAGGGGCTAATTTCGAAGGGGCCGGTAACCTTTAGCACAAAACGAAAAAGAAGGGATGGTTCAATTATTGATGTTAGCTTATCCGGTGGGCCATTAGCAGTAAAAGGTAAAATAGTTGGATTTTTCATGGTTTTTGTAGATATTTCTAACTTAATTATAGTTCAGAATGTGTTAGCGAACGCTCTTTCAAAGGCAGAATTATTAAACGAAAAGATTGTAGTATTAGGTGGTTTTACAAGACATGATGTTAGAAACAAACTTGGTTTAATTTCGGGTAATTTGTATTTGGCTAGGAATAAATGTAAAATTGAGCCTAACTTAGAGAAGTATCTTAGCAATATTGATGATTCCGTAAAAAAGATTTGTGATATCTTCGATTTTGCGAAAACTTATGAAATGATAGGCGTTGAAGAATTGGTTCCTGTGGATATAGGGGCTATGGTTCAAAATGCGCTTTCTCTCTTCTCGGATCTTAAGGGTGTAAAAGTTAAAAATGAATGCGCCGGGTTTGAAGTTATCGCGGATTCTTTACTTACACAAGTTTTCTACAATCTTATTGACAACACATTGAAATATGGCGAAAAAACAAGCACTATCCGCATATTTGCAGAAAAGTTTGGTGAGGGCTCAGTTAAATTATGTTTTAAGGATGATGGTGTTGGCTTAGATAAGAATTTTAGAGAGCATTTATTCGAAAGGGGCTTTGGAAAAGGCACTGGATTTGGGTTGTACTTGATACGCAAGGTATGCGAGGTTTACGATTGGACGGTAAAAGAGAATGGTCAACCAGGTCAAGGGGCTCAATTTGAATTCACAATCCCCGTTGAAAAGGTTAAGAGGTTTGTGGAAAATCGCTAAAGAAACTATCGCGAACCAATGACATAGAATTAACGCTAACGCCTTCTTCGTGAACCCAGTTCTGTTGAGTGCAAATTCCACAGACGATAACCAAAAATATGGCGCAATCTGTAGGAACATGGGTTTGTGAAAATGCAATCCGAGTTTGGCTGGGTGAAAGTGAACGAGGTCATGTATGAAAATGACGTTATCCTTCACGCTGACGGGACAGTTACGAAGAGGAAGAAGAAAAAATCGAAAGATTTGAAGTTCATTTATGGTCATACTCCTCTTTCTGAACGTGAACTCGATTTTCTTTCGGAAGAAAAGCCCGATGTTGTCTACATCGGAACGGGTCATCAATCAGCGCTTCCCATTACACCAGAAGCTATGTTGATCCTCAAAAAATATGAAACCGTTATTCTGCCAACGCAAGAAGTAATCGAAAAAATAAGCCAAGAGCACAGAAAAATGGTAGCATTAATCCACGTGACATGTTAATTACTCCCAGAGTATCCCTATACGATTACGCGTCCGCTAGTCGCCTTCAGACCAGTTGATTTTAATCTTTCGCTGCGTCTCTTTACGGCACAGGGAGGGAAGAGTCTATTGGAAAGAGCCTTGGCGAGGGCACTGGTTGTCTTGTTAATTGTCATACTGTTGATTGGGGCAGCCGGCGCCTACTATGTTGCGCAGAAAGAACTACCAAAGAAAAGTAACCCTTTAACCCCTACTCCGACCCCGAGCACATCGCCAGCTCCTACGCCAACTCCTACGCCCACTGCAACGCCTACTCCTGTAAACGCAGGCGCTCTAACCGTGGTTTCAGTCAGTATTCTTCAGCCCTATAACCCGGGTGGACCGACAATTGAAGTCATCCTGCAAAACAACGCAACCAACCCTGTAGTTAGCCTTCAAGCTGTGTTGTCCTTATCTGGGCACAACTACACGTATGTTTTCGACGACGTTTCTTCAAGCAACCCGCTTTTGCCCAATCAGGATGCCTCTCAGATAGACACTCTGATTGGTGCTGGATTTGAAACGAACCAAACGTATCCGATGGAGATCGTGGGCACTCTGCAAAACGGATCCACGTTTAATTTCGTCACTAATGTGACAATAGCGCAATCTCCCAATCAGCCTGTAGCGTCTGGAGGAAACGGCGTTCTCGAATTAACGATGACCCTCGACAAAACAGTGTTCAGCTTAGGGGAGCCTGTCAACCTGACGTTGACACTCACCAACATCAGCGATCAGACAATAAACTACACGCACACAGGATTAGATTTTGATTTTCAAGTTTACAATGGGACAAACAACGTAGTGTACCAGTGGTCAAATTTCATAGCCATACCGCAATTCATAGCCATCGTGCCGCTTCCCGCTGGAGAGAGCCGGTCAGCCAACTTTACTTGGCTGCAGACATGCAATTTCAACGCCCAAGTTGAAGGAGACCCAGTCTCGCCGGGAACCTACTACATAGTTGGCCAAACTGGCCCAATCTACGGAATACAGACGACGCCGATACCAATCACAATCGTTGAACCCTAGCTCGCACAAGAAAAAGACGTCTTGCTAAGGCTGGTGACGACCGCTATCGGTGACAGCAAAATGGGGTTTCAGATAACAGAATTTATCTTCCCAGAAATTTCTGAATTGAGATCATTTGAACCAGAAGCAACGCCACAATCTCCGTTCTCCCAGCATAACACAGTTGCCGGGTTTAGCTTTTCGATTGGTCTTTTATTAGTCGCCTGTGCGCACTTGCTATCCAGACTAAAGCCAACGGAACTATCCAAATCAAGAATCGGGCCGCTGTTCCATTAATCTGGATCGACCAAAATATCGGAATGGCTGAGACGAAAAAAAATGCAGAGCACAAAAACCAAGCGTTTCTTTCTATTCTAAACGTGTCCACTAAGTCTGAAGTGACAAGTTTTCTGTCTTTGGAGGCTATCTCGTTGCAGAAAAGTCCCAACATCAAAAACATTCCGCCGATATCCAAGCCGAAGAGAGTGGATGCCGTAGCCAGAAAAGAGGAGGATTCAACTCCCACTATTGGCTTTTGAAGCAAGTTGAACAGGAACGGCTCAATAGCTACGCAAAACAGGAGGAAACTATTCGCAAAAATGGTTCTTCGTCTTTCCAGTGGCAGAACCGACATGATTCGAGTGTAACGGAGCCAAATCGAGATGATAATGTAGAAGCTAAGTGCAAAAGTCCCGACGTCCGCGTATATTGCAAGGCTCGTTTTCGGCGGGTTCTCTACAAGAGTGATTGCCCCGATGGATAACGCGAGTCCAAACACCAGATCCGAAAGACTCTCAATTCTCGGTCTAGGTTTGGGCGGTTCAGGCTTCTCAGACAGACGGACACCAAATAATCTTGCGGTTCGCCCTTATATCAAAATTGCGTCTGCCGATTTTAGCCTCAGGTAGAAAAGCAGTTGTTTTTAGTTAATTTTTTAAAACATTTCTATCGTTTGATTAAACGTGTTTGCATACTGAGCGTTCAACCGATAGTTTAGGTTGAAACACACTTAAAAGCGGAACAGTTTCTGCCGTCTTAGCCAGCTTTCGTTTGAAATGCCAGTTTTACGATTGATGTTGCTTGATGAATTTGGAGAGGTTGATGATTTCGAGGTCGCCCTTGCATCTGGGGCAGGTTTTTTGGATTTCGGGTGCTCTTGCGCCGATTTTCAGCGGTGTTCCACAGTGGCAACAGTAGTATGTTAGGCTTTGTCCTTTGTCAGAGAGGTTTTTGACGAGGGCAATTGCTTCTTTTTGCATCGGAGTTAATTCTTTACTTTTCTTTTTGTCAGGACCTGTTTTTTTCTCGGTAGTGTAGTCTTTGCAGGTTTCCGCCTCAACAAAATACGTGTTATACCCAACTTTCACAGGCACCAAGGCTGCGTGAGTCTTCTTGCAGGATTCCTCGTCGAAGTAGCCGCAGTCTTCACAAGTCTTCTTCTTGTCATACTCCTTGCGAAGCTTCCACAAGCAATCCGCACAATATTCTAACTGTTGACCGTTTAGAGCCACGATTAAACCTGAACCAGAGAAGGATTTCTTGCAGCCATAGCATTCAAACCGCATAGCGTTCACATAAAAATTACTATTTGATAACTTTTATTTATTGTTTCAGCTTTAAAAATATACGAATGCATGTCGAATGGCGCTTTAATTTTTGGTGTTGGAAAGAAAAATGAGCACTGACCCGAATCTGCTCGGCGTTAAATCCAGTCTAGCCCACTGCATTTACGTTCACTATTTTGTTTGTACGCTTAAGGGAGAGTAAGGTCTAAGAGCAGGTTGTATTATACTGCTTGTAACGGTGGATAAATCTTGTCTAGAAAAGCAAAGAAAGCTGAAGGGCTCGAGCAGCATAAGAAACTGCAACGCGAAAAAGACTTGAAAAGAAAAGAGAAGAAAAATGTTTCGCTACCTTCAAAACATACGAAAGGCAAGAAATAATCAGCCTTGCGCCAAACAACCCTTTTCTTTATAACTTCATTGCTATTAAGAAAAACCAGAAATTTTTGGCTAATGTAATCAATGTTCATGTATTGATTTTATGTCATTTCTCCAGTCAATAAATACCTTGATTTTTCTGGGAAAGTTTATATGTAACTTTTTGATTACATGTAATCGTAACTATACATGAGCTGAAAACAAATGAAAAAAGCTGCTGAAAAATCGAAACTAAACAAAACAAATAATGCTGACTTCAATTTTAACAAAATCGTCACAGGCGCACTCGGTGTCTTTTTCAAAGACGCATTGAGAGTCGCGTTCACCAATCCTTCCCAAGCATTTTTCTTTGCGCGAACTCTAAGATGGCAAAGAAAGGCCGCACAAATAAGAGCTAACTGGTCAAAACAAGGTCTACAGGTTCCTCCCGTTTTGATTTTCAGCGTGACAAGCGCTTGTAACCTTCATTGCGAGGGGTGTTATAATCAGTATTTGCGCGGCAACCGTCACGGTGAAATAAGTGACGAAAGGCTAAAAAAAGCCCTGGAGGAAGCAAAGGAACTCGGAATCTCTTTTGTTGTATTCGCAGGAGGTGAACCATTGATGCGACCGGGGGTCCTTGATTTTCCGAAAGACTATCCTGAAATTATGTTTCTCATGTTTACAAACGGCTTATTGGTCAACGAAAAGGTTCTTGATAGTATAGCAAAAGAAAGAAACACAGTGCCACTGATTAGTCTTGAAGGCTACGAGGCTAGCACAGATGCTCGCCGAGGCACCGGAGTATACGATGCCCTTCTCAAAACTATTGGCAAGCTGAAGGAAAAAAGCGTATTTTGGGGCGTCTCCTTAACCATTACCAGAACTAATTTTGACGAAGTTACAGATGAGGAATTCGTAAAGAAACTTGTGGACGCAGGCTGCAAGCTCTTCATGATAGTCGAGTACACTCCAGTCAGGGAAGGAACCGAAGATTGGGTGCTCACCGAAGAACAGAAGTCCAAAGTAATATCCATAAGAAACAGTTTGCGTGCCAAGTTTCCAGCCTTATTCATTGCTCTTCCATGGGATGAAGATGAAATAGGAGGGTGCCTCTCGGCAGGAAGAGGATTCATACACATCAGCGCTGAAGGCGCAGTGGAGCCCTGCCCCTTTATCCCATATTCAGACGTGAACCTAAACGATGTCACGCTTAAAGAAGCCTTACAATCAAAACTGTTGAGAACGATCAGAGAAAATCATGATTCGCTCCAAGAAACTCACGGTTGCGCCCTCTGGGAGAAGAGGAACTGGGTCAAATCCATCGCCAACCCAAGCGACCCATCGCTTACCAGATTTGTCAGTAACGCGGCTTCCGAATGTCTCAGGATAGAAAAGCCTCAGACAAGAGAGATGAAACAATGCAAGTAACAGCATTAACCATAGTCTTTGCTGCAGTGATTATTATCTTGAGCATAGCCACAATTAAGACGGTAATTCCTGACTCGCAAGCAAGTAAATTAAACCTGGTGGGATACAGAACTTGCTGCCCTTTCGCCCCAATAAGCACTGCAATTGGCATAGCCTTGGTTATCACCTTATCCCTCGTAGCATGGCGAATGGCCGTGATATGATGAGAATGAAAGCAGGCTATTCAGTTCATAAAATAGGAGTTGACGAAAAAGCTTCATGACTGATGTTAATGAGCTCGCGAAAACTTTGGATGCGTTAGGGCATCCGCTACGTTTAAAGATCGTAGCATTACTTGCCGGAGGAGAGATGTACCTAAACGAAATAGCCAACAAACTCCGCGTCAATAGGGCACTGGCCAAAGTTCACCTCAAGAAACTCGAAAGAGCAGGAATAGTAAAAAGCCGAATAGAATTAGCACAAGGAGAGGCTAAAGCGCTTCGCTACTATAAGCTACAACCGTTTGAAATTCACGTTTCACCACAAATCCTCAGAAAGGAGGTGGAAAACAGTGGATGTTAGAGCATGGATAATCGGGTTTACGTGGCTTGCCGTCATGGTAATAGCCTCCACGTACCTTTCGATCGGAAAAATAAGCTTGGATACAGACATAGCTGTTGGACTACTCGTCATAGTCGGTTTCATCGTAACATTTGCAGTCGCATTCGGACTTGAATATTACCAAACACAAATGGACAAAGAAAAACCCTCAACCAAAACATTAGCACAAATGTCAACGGAGCTTACCGAAATGAAGTCGATGGTCAACGAGCTTACAAAGAAAGTCGATGCGATACAGAAAGACTTGGAGGAATAAGCTGCAAACCCTCCATCAGGCTGACCGACTCCCGTTTCATTCATTGTCAAAATTCCCCTTAGGACTTGAATCTCTTCTTCGACAAGTCAAGGGAAACGGTAAATCATTTCCGATTTTTTCCTTTACCCTGTTCGCCTCATAGTATCCGGCTTCTATTACGCTCCAAATTGTTCGTCGCTAATTTGTTTCTTAATTTTGGTTGAAAAAAGAAGTTTCACCGGTAATGTCTCCACTTGGGTGATTCAACCCAGCGGTGCCAAACTTTGGTCAAATCTTCGATCCGAATTTGTCACAAGTGAGGTTTTCGGGAAAGTTGCGGACATAAAACTTGTTTTTCTGGGGGCCAAGCAACCGGCTTATGCATGATATTCGGGTTTAGGCTTGCGGTGAAGGTCTGTGTCGAGGACGATGCAGAGTGCTGCCTATGTCTGGTAGCTTTTGTAGAATAGAAAAACCAGTCAAATGAAGTTCACTTGCACATGTGTTGCAGCGAATCACCAGTTCCTCCAAGCCCTGATCATTAACTTTTGCTTCTAGAATGGAATAAGCCTTTTCGGTACAATCATCAGGAGATATTGCAGTTCCGCATCCTGGGCATGATAAGTCTCCGTCCCCATCTATTTTGGTCAAATCCATCTCGTACACCTGTGTTTGCTTCATTCTTCCAGTCTTCCCTGTTTGTTTAATTTTCAACTTCTACTAAGAGTAAAAACTATTAATCGATTTTCCATATTTCCACACAAATCTTTACCAAATTCTTCCCAGATAGCCACAGACTCAGGAAAGACAACATAGTCCCCGATAAAATGCTTATAAGGGAGACGATGCGCTGCTTGTTCTCGATGACCCAGCGAAACTTCTAATGCTCGAAGAAGAAGCAGATGCCCTCTGGCAAACGCGTTTTGGCTCGAAGATGGTAAACTCGGTGCGCTTAATGTTTAATAGGCGCTACCGTAAATTATGCTTTTAACAACTATTTCACGGTTGATTGAATGGCGGATAACAACGAGCTTTTGACTCTGCCTGCTGATCAAGTCTTAGCTCAGCTGAAGACGTCACAGTCTGGGCTGTCCTCGCAGGAAGTTCAGAGCCGCCTTGCAACGTACGGACCTAACGTGTTGGCTGAGAAGCAGAAACGGACCGGATTTGTTGAGATTCTCTATCATCTGAGAAATCCGCTTGTCCTTATCCTTCTGATTGCAGCTTTGATCTCTGGGTTTGTGCATGACATACCGGACGCGGTCATAATTTACATTATCGTGTTTCTCAGCGTTGTTCTTGATGTATATCAGGAAACTAAGGCTCAGAACGCTGCTGAAGCACTTAAAGAAAGAGTGTCCATAAAGGCAACGGTTCTCAGAGACGGCGTTAAACAAGATGTGAAGCTTTCTGAAATCGTCCCAGGCGACATAGTGTACCTCATGGCGGGAGACCTTGTTCCAGCGGATTCCAGATTAATCAGCGCGAAAGACCTGAACCTTAACCAGTCAGCGTTAACAGGCGAAGCATTTCCGGTTGAAAAGAATGCTGATCCACTTTCAACCGTGACGTCTGAACTTACTGGCTGGAACAACTACGTTTTCTTGGGAACCTCGGTGGTTAGCGGAACGGGAACCGCAGTCGTGGTGGAGACCGGCGGTTTAACCGAGTACGGGAAAATCGCCAAAGAACTTGTGACTAAGCCTCCTGAAACAGAGTTTGAGAAGGGGCTTAAGCGGTTCAGTGCTTTAATGACTGAGGTCACGCTTTTCCTTGTGGTTTTCGTCTTTTTCGTAAACGCGTTTTTCTATCTGGGCTCCCGCAGCATTTTGGATTCGCTGCTTTTCGCAGTAGCTCTTGCGGTGGGCATGACACCAGAGCTTTTGCCCATGATAATGTCCATTAACCTGTCACAAGGTGCTGTGGCGATGTCCAAAAAGGGGGTTATCGTGAAGCGGTTGGCTTCGATTCAGAACTTTGGCAATATGGATGTTTTATGCACGGATAAAACCGGCACGCTCACCGAGAACAAGCTCACGCTAAACGATTGCGAGGATATAGAGGGAAAAGAAGCTCCGAAAGTGCTCATGTTCGGTTACTTCAACAGCGTTTTTGACGCGGGGCTGAAAAGCCCTCTGGACGACGCCATACTTCAATACGAGCAGTTCAATGTGACCAACGTCCCGAAAATTGACGAGATCCCATTTGACTTTATCCGGAGACGAGTTTCGGTAGTGGTCGAGTACGAAGGGCAAAGACTCTTAATCTGCAAAGGAGCCCCAGAGGACATCCTCAAGATTTGCTCCTACAGTGAAACTGACGAAATCATAACCGATTTGACAAATGTTGGCCAAGATAAGTTTAATCAGAAATACAACGACCTCAGCGCAAAGGGATACAGAGTTTTAGCAATTGCATACAAGAAAGTTAAAGACGACAAAACTCACTACTCGATTGGCGACGAAGCCGACATGGTTTTTCTGGGTTTTCTGTCTTTTCTAGACCCGCCTAAAGAAAGCGCCATGGACTCAATCAATCTGCTGGAAAGAGATGGCGTAGAACTCAAAATAGTCACTGGCGACAACGAGCTAGTCACAAAAACAACCTGCGAACGATTGGGCTTCAACATAAAAGGAATTATGCTCGGAAACGACATTACCCAGCTCCAAGACGATGGCCTAGCCCGTGTTGTTGAGGACAACAATATTTTTGCTCGTGTGAACCCCACTCAGAAAGACCGAGTGCTCAGGGCTTTACAGTCCAACGGGCATGTAGTGGGGTATATGGGCGACGGCATCAACGACGCGCCCTCCTTGAAAACAGCTGACGTGGGCATATCGGTGGATAACGCTGTGGACGTCGCAAAAGAAACCGCCGACCTCATACTGCTACAGTCTGACTTATCCGTTCTTGATCAAGGTGTTAGGGAAGGTCGGAAAACTTTCGGCAACACCATGAAGTACATCATGATGGCTGTCAGCTCAAACTTCGGCAACATGTTTAGCGTTGCTGGAGCATCAATGTTCCTCAGCTTTCTGCCTATGACTGCTACTCAGATTCTACTAAACAATCTCCTCTACGATTTTTCCGAAATGACCATACCAACAGACAATGTGGACGAAGAGTACATTGAAAAACCAAAAAAGCTTGACATTTCGTACATAAGAAGGTTCATGCTTATCCTGGGACCAACAAGTTCTATTTTTGACTTCTTGACTTTCTTTTTAATGTTGTTTGTCTTCAAAGCGATGGTTCCCGTTTTTCAAACCGCTTGGTTCGTTGAGTCTCTTTCAACACAAACGTTTGTAGTTTTCGTGTTGAGAACCAGAAAAACGCCGTTTTTCAAAAGCAAGCCTGGCAAATACTTAACGATAAGCAGCTTGTCCGTCATCGCTATTGCGTTCGCACTGCCCTACATTCACCCACTCGCTCACCTATTCGGGTTTGTGCCTCCCCCTCTATTGTTCTATCCAGCACTCGTGGGGATAATAGTTGTCTACTTATCCTTAGTTGATGTTGTCAAAAAATGGTTCAACAAACGATACGCTTATCTCTTGGAACAGAGCGTTGTCGTGCCGAAAAAATCAAAACGGGCGGTGCAAAAAACCAATTAGTTTGTTCTGAAGCACCATTGTTTTTTTCTCAACCTCAGCACGTTTCTCGAGGATCAAAGAGTCAATTATCGACTAAGCGGAAACTAATTATGTATGAAAGCAGAACTTCCTCATAACGAGGAGTTTGCTTTTATGTCTGTTAAAGATCCCGTTTGTGGAATGCCTTTAGACCCGTCTAAAACTCAGTTTACCGCGAATTTTTTGTCTAGACAATATTATTTTGACAGCGAGTATTGCATGAACAGCTTCATCGAAGGCGCCAAAATTGCTTACTTCTCCATGGAAATCGGCATAAACACTGACATGCCAACCTACAGCGGAGGGCTAGGCGTTCTTGCCGGCGACGTGATTAGATCAAGTGCAGACTTGAGAATTCCGTTAGTTGCAGTGACCTTAGTCAGCAAAAAAGGTTATCTTAAACAAAAAATAACGCCTGATGGCTGGCAAATTGAATATCCTGAAGAATGGGATCCCTCGGAGTTCATGAAACTGTTGCCTGAAACTGTAACTATCAAAATTGCTGGGCGAGACGTGAGAATCGGCGTCTGGGTCTATGAGCAAGAGAGCCTAACGGGCGGAACCATTCCAGTGTTTTTCCTTACAACCGATGTTGAAGGGAACACCCAAGAGGATAGGGGAATCACTGATTTTCTTTATGGAGGAGACGATAATTACAGATTAAAGCAAGAAATAGTTTTGGGAATAGGCGGGTTACGCATCCTTGGGGCGTTAAAAATTAATGTTAAGAAATATCACATGAACGAAGGTCATAGCAGTCTTCTTACCCTTGAACTGTTAAAGAACAACGATTTGAACCCTGACAAAGTAAAAAACCTCTGTGTTTTCACTACTCATACTCCCGTGGCTTCTGCATTAGACAAATTTTCGTATGACATGGTTTCAGAAGTTCTTGAAACCGAAGTGCCTGAAGAAACCTTGAAAGAATTTGGCGGGTCTGATAGATTGAACATGACGCTTCTGGCTCTAAACCTGAGCAAGTACACTAATGGTGTGACAGAAGCGCATATGGAATACTCGAGGAAATTATTTCCGGGATATCACATACAAGAAATAACTAACGGCGTTCACTCCTACACTTGGACTTGCCCCTGCTTTAGAGCATTATTCGACAAGTATATCCACCGATGGGCAAATGAGCCTGAACTACTAGTAAGAGCTGATACCATTCCAGATGAAGAGCTGTGGGAAGCTCACATGAAAGCAAAACAAACCTTACTGGATTTTGTCTACGAGAAAACAGCAACCCAAATGGATATCAACACACTCACAATAGCCTTTGCAAGAAGAGCCACAGAGTACAAGAGAGCTGCAATGATTTTTTCGGACCTTGACAAGCTTCGGGAAATTCAAAAGCAAGGGCGAATTCAACTAATCTTTGCTGGAAAAGCACATCCACGAGATGAAATGGGCAAAAGGTTAATCAAAGACATATACGATTGCATGGGTCAGCTGAAAAAAGAAATTGATATAGTTTATCTTGAAAACTACACAATGCAGATGGCTGGGCAACTAGTGTCAGGTGCAGACATTTGGCTGAACACTCCTTTACCCCCTTTTGAAGCTTCTGGAACTAGCGGCATGAAGGCGGCGCACAATGGTGTGATCAACTTTAGTGTTTTAGACGGATGGTGGATAGAAGGCTGCGTGGAAGGTCTCACGGGTTGGGCGATAGGTCCATCACCTGATCAAGCGATAAGCGACGAAGAAAGAAGAAAAAGAGAACTGGGAGACCTATACAACAAACTGGAATACCTCATAATTCCAAAATTCTATCAGCAACGTGACGATTGGATTGACATGATGAGGAACTCCATAGGTAAAGTCGCATATTACTTCAATACACATCGGATGATGCGAAGATACGCCACGGACGCCTATCTCTGACGCAGCTATTAAGTTTCTTTTGAGAGCTTTTCTACTAATTCCGCTCCTTCCTTAGTGAGCTCGTATTCACGGTACACGTCGCGATTCGTCTCTTTCGTTTTTCCATTTAATAAGTGGACTCTTTCGAGCATGTTCAAATCTAACATATATTGGTTCAAATTACTATCTTCAGTTCCTTCAGTTGAAACCAGTACATCAAATGGTTCATCTTTTGCCACCCTGAGCAGAAGAGATTTGTAACGGTTTATCCCCTCTTCAAGCTCTAATTCTTTTCGTTCGTTATCTTCTACAGGTATCTTACTCAACATAGCCTTCAATTCTGACGACATACACACCGACCCAAAAACATTAATCGAAACAAACCTAACAAAACGTTGTAACAATCGCGTATTTTAACTTACTGCTCAAGGTTGGAAGAGTTGTTCTAGTTCGTCCCACTTTCAAAAAACTGCTCAGCCAGAAAAATTATTGGAGTTAATAGTATAGTTTCAATGGGTTTCGTGGGTCCGTCGCCAACTTTACGGAAGACGGGACTACAATGCTTTGCCAATCCTTTTCGATTCTACTTTCCTCAGCTCCTTCAACATTGATGCGATGTATCTGAAGAGCATATTCCATCGCTTGGTCCTGCGGGTTCTCAAGCTGAAGCATCTGCTTAAGGCTTAAGTGCTCAAAAACTCGTCTAATCGGGCGCATTGAGTTGCCATGACACGAGATAGCAACATTCCCCGGATTCTGTCGAAGCCAACTTTCAAGCTGCGCAACAAAGGGCAAAGTACGGCCCTCAACCATCTTGAGGCTTTCACCGTCAGGAGGCGGAAAATCGTAACCGCGGTGAATTTTGGCAAACCACTCGGGTTTTTCGGCTGCAAGCTTCGCCTTGCTTTTGCCCTGCAACGTACCGTAGCATCGTTCAATCACGCGGTCATCAATGAAAACAGGAACGTTAAGGTGCGGTTTTAGGACAATTTCAAGGGTTCTTTTGGCTCTCAAAAGATGTGAGGTAAATGCGTAATCAATTTTTTCTTGCTCTAACTGTTTGGCAATCTCCTGCGCCTGTAAAAGTCCTTTTGGAGTTAAGTCTGGGTCACGCCAACCGGAGAATATGCCGTTGCTGTTATCGGTAGTCTCAGCGTGTCTGAAGACGAACAGATTGCATATCATAATTTATTTTCACCAAAAAATGTCCCTTCCTCAGTAGGATATAAATTTTCTTAATTCTTTAATGTTGTGTATCTCTATTATGGAGCAAAGGGGCCGGTCCGACCGGAATTGACGTCCCAGAGGGAACATTATACTGCTACTGAAATATCCTTCCTTTTTTTGAGTTAGAGATAGAAAGAAAACAATGGTGGATTAAAGACCAAGAATACGCTATACTCCCAGGATCCCAACCACATATCTGCCTTCAAAAAAAGGGAGAAATAAAGAATTTTTTCTTTTTTGGTTTAACCTACTATTTGCGTTATGTCTTGGATGATTCCTTTTTCTACTTCACGAGTCCACAGCACTTCTGGCACGTCAACTGCTAGAAACAGCCAGGTTATGAAGAGAGTTTCGACTACTGCCACTGTCAAGTTCTGGATCCATTTGCCTATGCCTACATGGATTGTGAAGTCATTAGGCTGCCCCGCTATCAGGATGCTGAACGCTCTATTTGCATCGATGATATCCCGCAGGACCCCGGCTTTCTTCGCTTGTATAATTATGCCCGTAGGCGTGGTGGCTGACTGAGTTTTGTAGCCTTCAGCTGATAATTGTTGAACGATCTGCTGTGATAGTTGATTTAAGTCCTTGTTTTTTCCTTCAAAATGCAGTACTTTCTCAGAAATTAATTTCTCAGATTTTACTTTCTTAGGTACTTGTTCAGATGACAAGCTAAAAACCTCCAAAATAAATTTGAGTTAGCGACTTATTAATAGTTTTTCATCAGAGTAAGACATGTTTTCCAGGTCTCCAGAATTAGAGATAATTATATTCGGTTCATTCGTGTTGCCGAACCTTGAGAGTCTTGAAAAAACATTTAATGCCATTGGTTTCATGCTCGATGTCAAGAAAAAATATTCAATAAAACGATGAAAACCAAAAAGCCATTGCGGAATATGCCGTAATGCAACTACACGAAGAAACAAGGTTAATGTTTTTTTATAAAACAGCCTATAGTATGCTAACCCCAGAACAAAAAGCGAAATTTGACAAAATCGCACAATCAACCTGAGTTTTTTTGGAATACGAAAAAATTTGAGCACTAAAACTTTTAAAAGTTAATTTGCAACCATTTGCTGGCTACTGCATGGTTTTTGCCTTTTTCAGGTGCATTTCTTCAAGTTTTCTGTATTTTTTCGCGCGCTCTTCGAAAAGATTAGATATGCTGGTTCTGTATGCTCTGAATTCTCGGCATATTTCAGATTCTGCTTCGTCGTCCATTTCCCTGGCAATGGAACCCTGACTTTTGGCTTTTTGAGCATCGACATCACTGATATTTCGTTCATTGAATGCTATTGCGGCATAATGCTTCTGACGTCTGGCGACGGTTTCCACATCCTTTGCAAGCCTAGCGTAAAGCCTTGCTTTCTGCCTCTCAAGTTCCTTTCTTTCCTTTGGTGTAATCCTAAGGTTATCTTCCGTGAAGCCCATCCTGAACAAGGCCTCATGGATACCGTGTTTTGCACCGGCTATGTCTCCTTTCTCTAAACACATCAGTGCATAATGCAGTGCGCCCAAGACTTCTTACGGGTCTTGGATCATATCTTTCGCCATTTTTCCACCTATCTTCAAAATTAAACTGAGTTAAGTCTAAAATTTAAATTTTGCTGGGTAGCACTAGGACGTTTTCTCTTTATCATTCAACGCTGGAAGTAGGGCTGATTTTTCACAAGGTTCTCTGCAAGTTCCGAGTAGGTGTTGATGATGGCTTCTTTCAAGTCCATTCTTTGGCTTTTCTCCACTCTCTACCGCAGGATTTCAGAAAGGTTTCCACATTCTATCCTTCTCTGGATGATAGGGAGATATTTTTTTTATCTGCTGCGGAGTTTTCCAGAGCGAGGCTGTAATAATATTCGCAGACTCGGCGTGCCTTCAGAGGATTACGGGGACAATTTGTTTAAGCTTAAGAGTTAAACATATGATGCAGAAGAGCACGTATTTTTGAGAGAGCCAAGATGTTTTTGATAGGTAATATAAATAAAGTACATCTTTAAAACTAATCTTGAAAAATAGTGTGCAGTGAGCTGAGAACGAATGAGCAGGAAAACAATTTACGTCCATCACAGCTATCTATTTGTGGCGATTCTACTAGCTTTATTGTTGGTTGTTGTCGGCTTAGTTTTTTTTGGAGCCATAAGCATCGCCTTCAAAAATGTCGGCTTCACCCCTTTTGCCATCTTGCTGCTTTTAGCCGCAACCTTGATTGGAAGCTTCATTAACATTCCATTGGTAAAACTAAAAGCCAACGTACCCGTTGTCCGAGAAGAATCTGTAAGCCGGTTCGGCATGACCTATCGGATTCCCAAGGTTGAGTATGGAGAAGCCGTCACATTAATTGCAGTTAACGTTGGAGGAGCCTTAATACCAACAGCTGTCTGCATTTACCTGCTCATCAAATCGGCGCCTTCAATGATTTTCCTCAGCTTCATTGGCGTATTAGCCGTTACGATAGTAACGCATTTAGTAGCCCAACCAGTAAAAGGCGTAGGGATAACCTCACCAATATTCATTTCGCCGATAGTTGCAGCAGTAGCCGCCATCGTTCTTTCACCTGCACACCCAATAACAATCGCTTACGTGTCAGGCGTACTTGGAACGCTAATAGGTGCTGACTTATTGAATCTCCGGAAGATCCCTGAGCTTGGTGCACCGGTTGCAAGCATTGGCGGAGCAGGCACCTTCGACGGGGTATTCTTAACTGGTATAATCGCTGTGCTCCTTGCTGGATTATAGAAACAAAAATAAATTGTTTTTCTTCGTTTAAAGATGGAGAAAAAAATGGTGAAAGTAAGCCTTTTCCTATCTGAGGCTTCGTTATCGAGCCGAAGGCTTCGTTTAGTTTTGCCTTTTGTTCAGTTGATAGTGAACTGCGAATAGCTTTCGGATGCAGTGGGCTGAGCGCCTGAACTGTGTTGTCGACGGTCACATGTGAGGATAGGGCTGCAAGAACTGAAGTTTTCGGTCTGCTTTAAGAAATCTCTAATACCGAAGTGCGCAAAATGGCGTGCGATAGCATGACACCGCTCCGACAGCAAATCTTAGCTGAAACGAAAAACAGAAGACCAAAAAATAGTCCCCAGAAAGCGCCTCTCGGTGTTCCGACATTAGGATGCGAATATTAGCCTATCGAAAACGTCTGTCCATAAAAAAATCCTAGCTAACGAAAAATGCCGCATACTAATCAAGAGAGCGCCAAGAGTAAACCAGTTACTTAATAGAAAATACCTTAGTAGTTATCGCTAGCAGCTTCCTGCTCTTCTTTTTTATTTTGCTCATCTTCTTTCTTAAATCGATTCGATAGCGGGTCTATCTCTATAGGTTCAGGCTCAGAGTCAGGCAACTTATACTTGATCTCTTTTTCCAAATTTTTAAGATACTCTTTCTCGAATGACTCGTTCCAATTTGGAATTAGTTTCATCCGTAATACATGAGCTTCTTCAGGATAACCGTGCTCTTTTTCCAAATGTCTAGGGAACTCCCAAGGTGCCCACTCCTTAGGAATCTGATCATGTCTTTCTTCGCACAAAAGACAAACATATGCTCCACTTGAGAAATTAAAACTAGCAACGTCAACTTTCGTTCTAACCTGCTTGGGCTTTTTCGGAGCATGATTGTGAGATTTTCGACTCGACATTTCTTGCCCTCACAATAACAATTGCAAATCTGCAATAAATAAATGCTGGGTAGCGTGTTTTTTCACCCTGAAGAAAATAAGGTCATTCATGATCTTTTGAGTCAAACTATCGATTCTTCTCACCATTTGAAGTTGAAGCCATATACAAAACCAACTGAAAACCTGAACTATTTAGTTAATAGCTTTTTAGTCTTAATATTTTTGATTCGGGAAGCGCACTTAAAGATACAGAAAAATGCACGACGCGCCTTGCTCGAAAACTTCTTACAGAAAATGCCGTCACCCCACTTCGAGAATTATATTGTATACAAGAAAAAAAGGCTAGAGGAAAAAAAAGCTGTTTTAAGAGAGAATTACGCTTTCTTTTTGACTTTTTCCTCTAAAGCCTTCACTCGAGCCCGACATCAACAGTGTCTTACAAGGCTTAACTAAGGCTGTGCAGAACCTAGAAACTGCACTGGTAGTACAGCAGCCGATTGATAAAAACCAACTTGCTGCCGACGCGGCAATTCTTGCGAATTTGATTGAGGAAAACGGGTTAAAAGAAAACGTTAAGCTAACAAGATAGATGAAAGAGGAAAAAGAAGCATTTCTTTAAGAATGCAGTAAGGTTGTGAAACCTCTGGTCGTTTAGCGCTTTGATTTTATCGTTACTTTGCGGTTGACAAATTAAGCGCTAGTTGTAGTTTTGTTACGCCAACAAGGGTTTTTAAGCTTTGTAGGTCCCTTTAATTATGTGAGTTGGCAGATAAAAAGTGACTATATGTCTGACATTTCGTGTTAATCTACAATAGAGTGCATGCTTTGGTCTTCGGCAACCCTTGACGGATTCCAGTTTGATGCATTTCGGTTTTGTAAATGCCGTTTATGCCCTGGTACCCGACTTTCCCGCTACAACCAGACATAACGTTCCTGCATCAATGTGAGAAGTACACACCTTATTCAAGAAAAAAATGAGGATGAAAAAATAAAGAAACTACAAATTCTAATAATAGTACTTCTAATTTCGTTATCAATCTGCGCATTCGTGAGTATGCAGGCTAAGGCTCAAACAGCTACCATCTGGACTGACAAAGCCGACTATCAGCCGGGAGAAACCGTAACCATATACGGAACAGGCTTCCTACCCAACGCTAACATAGCCATAAACGTTACTAAGGTGGCAGACGGAACCGTTAGCAGCTTCAAGGCAATCTCAGATTCAAACGGGAACTTTACGGCTACTTACCAAATAGGCAACGCGGGCGCCCCCCTCTACACCGTAACAGCCACAGACGGAACAAACACAGCAACCACAACATTCACAGATACTACATTGGCAATAGATGGGTCAGTCGATGGCGCAACCATGGCGCAATCCAGTTGTACTTTAACTCTTCCTGCAGGTTCAGCTAATGATTTAGTATATATTGTAGCAGCTT
>Ga0326728_10004625_pt1 | contig 40279 bp, 41 predicted proteins | sample MB3enrmetagenome_FD_207602 | JGI IMG/M metagenome (GOLD analysis project Ga0326728, IMG submission 207602) | Lab enriched peat soil microbial communities from McLean, Ithaca, NY, United States - MB31MN | ecosystem: Environmental > Terrestrial > Soil > Wetlands > Peat | place: USA: New York... | reverse complement strand
GCCGTGTTCGTCGTTGTGTTCGTGGGCGTATTCGTGGCTGAATTGGTAGCCGTGTTGGTCACGGTGTTGGTCGCCGTATTCGTCGCCGTGTTGGTAACTGTATTCGTGTTACTAGGGGTATTCGTAGCCGTATCCGTAGCGGTGTTGGTTGCCGTATTGGTCTCCGTATTCGTGGCACTGTTTGTAGCAGAACCAGTGGCCGTATTCGTCGCTGTATTTGTTCCCGTATTGGTGGCTGTATTCGTTCCCGTATTGGTTGCGGTAGAAGTAACACTATTTGTAGCCGTATTAGTGGCCGTATTAGTCGCTGTATTCGTCCCTGTGTTTGAAGCTGTATTCGTCGCCGTGTTGGTGACCGTATTTGTAGCCGTATTGGTCGCGGTTTGTGTGGCTGTGTTGGTCGCTGTGCTAGTCGCCGTATTCGTGGCCGTGGAGGTCGGATTCGCCATCGTAATGGTCGCTCCCGTCACAGGCGCTCCCGACACCTGAAGGCTCCGCTGAGAGGTCAATCCCCCTCCCTGTACACTTGTGTTGAATTGGATCTGGGAGGTGTAACTTCCGGTCGCCGCTCCTACGTTAAAATCATAGGTGATCAGGTAATTCTGGCTTCCCGACGGACTGAACGTAGCCAACGGGAACCCTCCCAGGGTCACTGAATGGCTTGAGAAGACCGAACTGGCCAACAACACCGACGAACCATCGACCATGCCATTTCCGTTGACATCTTTCCAAAGTTTCACCGCTTGAATACTAGAATCATTACCCATCTCCGTAACCGGTGAATTAAGGATCACATAGCCCACCGTTACTGATTCACCGCTAGCATTGACGATCTTGAAATCAAGGACCGGCACATCGACAGCCCCGGGAATCTGGATAGAATCGGTCGGTGTGGTATTCCCCGCCCCGATTGCCACAAAGGGCTGGGTGGGCGTGCTGGTCGCCGTGTTCGTCGTTGTGTTCGTGGGCGTATTCGTGGCTGAATTGGTAGTCGTGTTGGTCACGGTGTTGGTCGCCGTATTCGTCGCCGTGTTGGTAACTGTATTCGTGTTACTAGGGGTATTCGTAGCCGTATCCGTAGCGGTGTTGGTTGCCGTATTGGTCGCCGTATTCGTGGCACTGTTTGTAGCAGAACCAGTGGCCGTATTCGTCGCTGAATTCGTTACTGTCTGAGTCGCAGTATCAGTGGTCGTGTTTGTTGGTGTGTTGGTCGTTGTAGAAGTCGGCATTTCCAAAGTAATGGTTGCTCCCGTCAAGGGTATCCCATTTACCTGGACTAATTGCCCCGTATCATCTTTCCCTCTCATTGACGTCAAATTTACTCCATAACTCCCAATTAAAGCTTCTGCTTGAAAGTTATAACTAACGCCAAATGTCACGGCCCCATCCCCAATTACCGTCAACAATAATCCCCCCAACGTTACAAATCCCGTACCGCTGTAGGGTTTGCTCACCAGTAATGTTCCTCCTATTCCACCCTCTAGTAAATTGACCGATGACAACTGCGTTCCATCGCCAACCGCCTGCAATATCAAACCACTCAAGGTAACCGCTGATGGACCAGGATTACTAACGCTGAACTGCATCACCGCTACGTCTTGAGCCCCAGGAATCTGTATTGAATCCGGTGGTGTGCCAGTCATCGTCGCTACGCTAAGCTCATAGGGCGTTGATGTCGCCGTGTTTGTCGCTGTGTTCGTTGCGGTATTGGTTGAAGTATTAGTTGCCGAAGGAGTTTCAGTATTGGATGGAGTACAAGTCGATGTTAAGGTGGGAGTATCCGTGGAAGAATTGGTTGCGGTGTCCAAGAAAGTGTCGGTTGTCGTATTTGTTGCTGTTTCCGTTGGCGTTTCCGTCGGGGTGTCAGTTACCGTATCTGTTGGAGTATCAGTTGGGGTATCTGTCGGAGTGTCGGCCAAGGCATTTGAATAGACGAAAAACATCAAACAGGCTGACAAAATCAGCGCAAATAAAGATGTGGTTTTCTTTTTAAATCGCATTAATTCCAGGCCGGTTTAAGGGTAAATTCCCGTGAATTATAACAGAGTGAGGAAAAATCTAACTTTTTATCGATTTTTGGCCTAGTTAAACGGTGAATTTTAGCCTTTTAGACCCTGGAATTTCCTGGTTAGCTCCTTCATATCTTCCCAGACATCCTTTTTGTATCTTTCGTCTCTTAATAAAGCGGCAGGATGGTAAGTGACTCTCAACGGAATTCCTTCAAGATCGTGCCAATTGCCCCGCAGTTTCCCTACAGCTTCCTTAGTTCTTAATAGGGCCTGGGCGGCGCTAGCTCCCATGGCCATGATCAATTTAGGTTTGAGAATCTTTATCTGTTCCTCAAGATAGCCTCGGCAAAGTTCGACTTCTTCGGGCAAGGGTGCCCGGTTTCCCGGCGGTCGGCATTTAAGAACATTCGCGATGAAAACATCCCGCCTTTTCCAGGTCTGGGTGGATTCAATGATCTTGGTGAGCAGTTGGCCCGCGCGGCCAACGAAAGGCAGCCCTTGTAGGTCTTCATCGGCCCCGGGCGCCTCTCCCACGAATAGAATCTCCGCTTTAGGATTCCCGCTTCCAAAAACAAAATTCTTGCGAGCTTTCCCCAGCGGACATTTTTGGCATTCACAAATGTCCTGATCAAAAGCGGTCAATTCCATTGCTTGGACTGTTTCGGGATGAAGGGTCATCCATTTTGGTTGATGAACGGAATATTCAACGGACGGCTCAGAAATAGAGTTCCCCCTTGTTTCTTCTATCTTCGGATCAGGAGAAATCTCGGGAACAGGAACGGTTGATGACACATTGTTAGACACGGCCGATAGATATCGGACACCCATTCGCTTGCACATTTCCAGATATTGTCTTAATTCGGCTGGTTGATCCATTAAAGGAATTTTCCTGTCAAAGTAAGTTGGTGCAAAACCGATCCAGCCATCAAGGGATCCTGGAGAACGGTGTAATCGAATTCCATTACATTGCCATCGTAAGGGACCAATATTCCCAATCCACCAGAAAGGTTAAGGGAAAGGCTCCCCCCTGACGTTCCTCCGGTTAGATCGCCTGCCCAACAGCCTCCCCGGAGAGCCAAGACACCCATGGGGCGCCATTCCAAGCCTATTCTGGGTCGCAAACCCAGGTCATCGCTCCACTCGATATCGAAGTTGCCTTTCAAATCTACTTTTTCCTCCCAATGAGCAATACCCCCTTTGAAGGTGGGCGGCTGAACATCACTATTAGAATTGGAATAGGAAAGGCTCGTATATGGATCTTGTACCATAAACCCAACGGATGTGTCATTGTCGACCCTGTATTGGATCCCCATGTCTTCACCGAACCCATAACCGGAAAAAGAACCCAATCCTAAAGTCAGTACCTTAAGGTTTGCGCCAATGGACCAACGCGGGCTGACTTTATAAGCCAAGGAAAAAAGAAAGGTCATTTCCGTATCGCCGAATGTGCTGTCTGGATTAAGGGAAGGACCAGACCTGGCCTCCAGGTCATTACCGGCGGAATAATAAATGAAAGAGAGCCCATAATATAAAAAGTTCTGGAAGTTATCCGCCAGGGCCAGGTAATCCAATTGTTGATTGAAAGAAAGAAAAGTGTACTGGGCCTCACATTGGAATCCTCTCAACCCGGTCAACCCCGCTGGATTCCAATATCCGCAAGCCACGTCGTTACGCGCTGCCGCCGCCGCCCCTCCCATGGCTTCCTGAGGCCCCCCCACTCCCATTTCCAGGTAGGCCGCTGGTCTTTGTCCACCTTGTTGATCCGCCCAAAGAGGACTTGAAATGGATGTAGTACATAAAAAGATCGAGAACAAAAGGAACAAAGGTCGGACGACCGGAGATGGGCAATTATCGTCGTCTGGTTTTCGGTTCAAGTTGGAATATCCCATACTCACTTGGACCCGCGAATGACGGCTATTTTGTTATGGCCCGTTTGTCCGTCAGCTTTGACAGTATAAAAATAAACCCCGGTTTTTACCTCTTGGCCATTTCCATTCCTGCCGTCCCAAGGAACATAAAAGGATTTAAACTGAGGATTGGTCGGATTGTTGTTCAATTCAGAGGCCGCGTAATTATGGTGAAAAACAACCATTCCCGCCTCATCGTTGATCGTCAAATCAACAGGTTGGGCTTGGGTCAGCACCAAGGTAATGTTCGTGGTCCCTTCCATATCGACATAAAAGGGATTAGGGCTATTAAAGGTCTTAACGAAAGGTATGACCTGTCCCCCCCCAGTGTTCAAGAGCGCCTGATAAACATTCAATCGTCCATATCCAGAGGAAGGATCCCAACCCTTGGTCCCGTTGATCGGGTCCGCGTTGTTGATGATCCGCTGGGCAATCTGGTCATTGGTAAGGCCGGGATCCAGGGTCAGGATGAGCGCGGCCGTTCCAGTAACGAAGGGAGCGGACGCGGAAGTTCCGGCCCCATACCCAAAATTATCATCATTAGGGTCCGCCTCAAAATCCTTGGGCGAGGCTGCGACAGGACATTGCAACAGGGCGCTTAGGATGTTCTGGGACGCGGTGAGGGTAATGGGGTCACTGGTCGTGACCCCGGCGCCTCCTGGCGCGACAAGGGCCAAACCCTCTCCACCGTTGGAATAAACAGCGACCTTGTCATTGTTATCGGACGCCCCCACCGCGATCACCCGCGGATAGGCGGCCGGATAGTTCAATGGGGCCAACTGGCCCACACCCGAATCATTCCCCGCCGAAGCTACGATCACGCAATTGGCCGCCAGGGCCCTATCCAAGGCGTCCTGCTCGATCTGGTCGATAGAGGAGGCGCCCAGTGAGAAATTGATGATACGGGCCCCCTGGGTGACCGCAAAGTCCGTCCCGGAAGCGATACCATCGGAAGTTCCCGATCCCGTGTTATCCAACACTTTCACCGGGAGCAGGGTCACTCTGGCCATTCCGGCCATACCGGTCGTGAATTGATGGGGCGGACAGGATTCGGATATATTGTAATTCCATTGGGCTGCGATGATCCCAGCGACGAAAGTGCCATGGCCAAAGTCATCATCCGTGTTTGTGCTGTCGCCGATGAAATTGTAACCGGTGGCTTGGATGGAAACAGGCAGGTCAGGATGATTCCGTGAGATCCCCGTATCCAAAACAGCCACTGTAACCCCGGCGTCGCCAGGCTGAGTTCCGGGACAACCGGCTCCGCCCACCAATTCCCAAGCCTCCGGCGCCTGAATCTTCACAAAGGGCCAATTCTCTGGCCCGGTATAGTATTGATCAGGGGGAATACAGGTGACAGGACCACAGGCGTAATAACGATAGTTCGGTTGGGCCCAAGCGACCGCCTTGTTCCCTTTCAACAGCTCGGCTGTACTTTGAACATCCTGTCCCTGGGAAAGTTTCAACTTAAATAGATCCGGCCGATGGAGTGCCTTGGCCATTGGATAAGATCCCAGGACCTTGGCCCGGTCGTCATAAGACGCCGAATCCTTCAACCGCACCAGCACCTCGTCCGGAACAAAAATCGCCTTTCCCCTAGTGGAGTTGATTCTATTCTGGGCCCAGGTTGGGTTGGAAAATAGAGTCAGAATGAATATCGTCAGGATAAACCTGTGTCTCATCGCGGGGAACCTTTCGGGAGAAGGGTCTCGCCGATCTTTCCCGCGATATCCAATATCTTTTCCGCTAAACGACTTTTCAATTCCCTTTTGAGGATCATGGGTTTCGAAAAAATCCTGCTGAAAGCCAATATCTCATTATGGTTGCTCTCAAAACCCGAATCCTTTCCACCCACCCGGTTGGCGATCAAAAGGTCACAGGGCTTTTTGGCCCATTTAGCTTTGGCATGGGTTCGTAATTTATCCGTCTCCGCCGCGAACCCGACCACCACTTGGTGGTCCTTCTTTTTATTCAAAACCTCCCCCAAGATGTCCGGGTTCTTCCTTAAGGTGATCGAAAGGACACCTTTCGATTTCTTCATCTTGCTCTTGGCGGGGTTTTTCACGGCGTAATCGGCGACCGCGGCCGCCATGATCAAATAATCGGCGCCTTGAAAAGCTTTATGGACTTCAAGTCGCATCTCCTCAGCGGTCCTTACCGCGATCGTCCTCGCACCTGTCAAAGGAGCCAGCGACGTGGGACCATGGATCAGGGTCACTTCCGCGCCCCGGTTCAAGGCCGCCTGGGCCAGAGCGTATCCCATCTTTCCGCTAGAGCGGTTGGTGATGAAACGAACAGGATCGATGTCCTCCTGGGTCGGTCCGGCCGTCACAACGACCCTTTTCCCCCGCCAGGACCCGTGACTCTTGAAATAGGTTTCGACTTGAAAGGATATCTCGGTCGGCTCTACGAACCTTCCCTCGCCCACATCCCCGCAGGCCAAATGTCCCCGATCCGGCCCCAAGAAACGGACACCCCTCGACCTAAGGATTTTGTGGTTTTGCCGGATGGCTGGATGGTTCCACATGTTGACGTTCATCGCGGGTGCCATCCAGATCGGACAGGTGGCGTAAAGGCAAAGTGTTGAAAGCAGGTCGTTACCCAGGCCAACCGCGGCTTTCGTCATGAAATCGGCTGAAGCTGGGGCGATCAATACCAGATCCGCTTGACGGGTGAATTCAATATGGGGTACTACCGCGAAAGGGTGGGAACCACTCGGGGTACCGGGAGGTATGGGAGTGGAACCCTTGAACAGGCTTTTCCAAACCGGGAATCCGGAGGCCCTTCGGAGTTCCTTCTCGGGGACCAAACGGGAACCCGCCTCGGTGATGACCACATGGACTTCGGAGAATTTCTTCAAAAGATGGATAAGCTCAACGGTCTTATAAGCGGCCACACTGCCTGTGATGCCTAATAACACCTTGGGGATTTTGGGAGAATGAGCCATGGAAGATCAGCTGTCGGTCCGAAACTGGGGTTGGCAAACGGGAGATCAAATGGAAAATTCCTGAACTGTCAACCTACAGCCGTTGACCGCCTCTCAGTCTTTTTCTCTTCGCTTCTTGGCCGGTACCGGGGTGTTGGTATAAGCCACTTTACTGGCCATGAACTCACTGAGAGCCTGCAGGATGACCTTCTCCGTATCCACGGTCATATTGTGTTTCTCGGCCCTATCCAGCAATTGCCTGGCCCTTTTCGATGCCACTAATACGGAAATATACCTGTTATCCAATAAACCTAATGTCGGGTCTTTCTTTTCTTCGGTCATGCTCCCCCTCCGGGTGGGTACTTTTTAGGTGTCAAATGTTAAAGAAGAACGCAAATTATACTCAAAACCCAGCGTAATCGTATAATAAAAGCCTTCATTTCACGAACTAAACAAGGCCTAAAATGGTCGTTTCAGCAGGTCAATAAAGCTGTTTTTATACTAGTTTGTACTCATTAAGGCCTTCTTGGCCGATTCCAATCGTTCCGTTTGAAGGATTTTCGCCACATCAGCGACCGCCTTGGAAAGGCGATCATTGACCACCCGATATCGATAATAGCGTCCCTGTCGGATCTCCCCTTTGGCGTTTTGAAGCCTGACAGCCAATGCTTTCCCATCCTCGCTTTGACGACCCAGAAGCCTCTTTTTCAATACGGTGAAACTGGGAGGTTTCAGGAAGATCAATACCGCTCCCGGATCCTGTTTTTTGACCGATTTTCCGCCTTGGACATCGATGACCAACAGTACATCCTTGCCCTTGGCTCTTTGGGCGTTCACCCAGGCTTTAGGTGTGCCGTAATAATGCCGATGGACCTTGGCCCATTCCAGGAAAGAACCGGACAAAATCATTTTTTTGAAACGCGCTGGGGGCACAAAAAAATAGTCCCGGCCCGCCTTTTCGCCGATCCTGGGTTGACGGGTCGTGCAAGAAACAGAACGAACGAGGTTTTTATCCCGCTTCAACAGCTTTTGAGCGATGGTGGTCTTGCCCCCTCCCGACGGAGAGGAAAGGACGATCATCAATCCAGCCCGCTTTTTCATTGATTTTATATCCCGACTTATTTATTCGATGTTTTGTATCTGTTCCCGTAACTGTTCCAACAGTTCCTTCAGCCTCACGACGTTATGGGCCATTTTGGAATCAGCGGACTTGGAACCGATGGTATTGGTTTCCCGGTTCATTTCCTGGATGAGGAAGTCCAATTTCCGGCCAACACTCCCCTTTTCCTTCAGGGTATCCTGCAATGCGGCCAGATGACTGTCCAATCGGGTCAATTCTTCCGAGATATCGTGACGTTGGATCAAGACGCTCTCCTCCGTGGCCAACCGGGCCTGGTCCTGTAGGGGAGCGGGTAAATACTCGGCGATCTTATCCTTGAAGGCCTTCACTTTCTCCGCCATCAGCACTTTATGACGCTGGCGCAGTTGGAGGACAATGTTCGTGATCTCTTTGGCCCTTTCCAACATATCCTTACCTAGCCGCCCTCCCTCGACCTGACGCATCTTTTCCAAAGCCTTCAGCGCTTCCTGGACCGCCTCGCCGACCGCTTTTCGTTGCTCCGTTTCCATCCGCTCGGTCTCCACAACCATCAGCACGTCGGGCATTTTGAGAAGGGTCTCGATGGAAAGCTCGCCCTTGAGCTTGAACCTTTTGGAAGCCTTTTGGGCGGCATGAAGATATTCGGTTAGGAGATCCTCATTGACGACTACTGTCTTGGCCTTCATGGGCGACAGGTCTTTGAGGAAAAAATCGACTTTTCCCCTGGTCACCGAGGCCAGGATGAGCTCGCGCACTTCCGGTTCCATGAATTGGAAGAAGGTCGGCATCTTCAAATTGATGTCGTGGTACTTGTGATTGACGGTCTTGATCTCAGCCACCACCTGGAAGGATTTGGTCTGCCCGGATCCGCGGCCAAAACCAGTCATGCTTCTCATAATTCCCCCGTATCTCAAGGATGATCCAACAGGGCAAAAGCCCTATCGGGACTTAGCCAACATTATATTCTTTTTGAGGATCTTTCGGACGACATCAAACCCACCATAAACGACGACCCTTTCCAACCCAGGAACGTCCGCTAATCCTTTTCGACCGCTCCCACGATCTTCCAAGCTCCCTCTTTTTTGGAAAGGTTGAAACTTTTATCGATCTTTTGGGTTTTTCCAAGCCTTTTATCCATCCAACTCAGCGTGAAAGTCGCCGTGGCATAATCGCCATTGATGACCATCCCCGCCAACTCCGCTTTTAATTGGAGCGATTTCTGGTCGTTGGATATCAATATCTGCTGATAGTCGCTGTTCCACTGCGCCCTTCCCGGGAACATCTCATCGAAGTAAGGGTTCATTTTCGTCTGGCTGCCGCTTTCCAGCGCCCCGCAAAAATTCACCGTGAAATGCTGGAGTTCGTATCGATCCACCGATATTCCCCTAGACCCAATGGGCGTATACCAATCCAATTGGGAAAGGCTTGAGGTTAATTCCTTCAGCCATTTTTGCTCCTTTTCCGTTCCGGTGAGGGTCTCGGGTACGATCGCGTGCACCTTGACGACCAGGTCATCTTTTTTCAGGCCCCATTCCTCATCCAGCCATTTTTGACCCCTATAATCGACCACATGAAAGGGGACCATAATCCAGACCAGCGAATCCCCTGTTTTCCATTCCCCAGTCTTGTCGACCTTGACTACCTGGAATTGATGATTGGTTAGGTCCTGTTGGGCGTCCGCCTGCCAGCTTTTCGCTGAAAAGGTCAAGGAAGGATCGGCAATCTGTACCGCCACCCGGACGATCATTTGATAACCAGGATCAGAAAACCGGGCTACCTCATCCACTTCCTGGTCAGCTGAAAGTTTCAAATACACCCATTTTGTGGGTACCGGAAACCCAAATCCGTAATCGACCTGGACAAATTGTCCGTTAGAGACCCCCGTATCCACCGCGGGCGGAAGGGGCAAGGTGTTTTGAGCGAACCTTGGTTTTGTTTTACAGCCGGTCGATATCAACAAAAGGGCCATCATCAGCATGACCAAGCGCCAGTTTGATCGACGAATAACGAACCTCAAACCGGAAATATTCCTAGGAAAATTATTTTTCAAGGAACAGGCACCTTATTGAGTATCTGTTGGATCACATCATCGGTCTTGAGATTCTGCGCCTCCGCCTCATAAGTGAGGATCAGCCGGTGCCTCATTACATCGGGGGCCAAAGCTTTGACATCCTCCGGGGTCGCGTAACCGCGCCCGTTCATGAAGGCCCGTGCCTTGGCGGTGTTCGTCATACCGAGCGAGGCCCGGGGACTGGCTCCATACTCGATCAACGAGGTCAGGTTATCCAGCTTGTAGGCCTTGGGGTTGCGGCTGGCCGTCACTAAATGAACGATATAATCTTTCAATGTCTCGCTGACATAGACATTATCCACCAGCTTTTGGGCCTTTAAGATGGCCTGCGCCGATAGGATCTCGTTGGTCTTGATGGAGGCTCCTGAAGCCATACGGGTGATGATCTCTTTTTCATCCTCGAAACCAGGATAGCCAACGAAAACCTTCATCAAGAAACGGTCGACCTGCGCCTCTGGCAGCGGATAGGTTCCCTCATGCTCGATGGGATTCTGGGTGGCCATCACGAAGAATGGCTCTTCCAGCTTGAAGGTATCCGGCCCGATGGTGACTTGATGTTCCTGCATGGACTCTAGCAAGGCCGACTGGACCTTGGCGGGAGCGCGGTTGATCTCATCGGCCAGCACCAGATTGGCGAAGACCGGACCCTTCTGGGTCTTGAACTCGCCTTTGGCCGGCATATAGATGCGCGTCCCCAAAAGGTCCGCCGGAAGAAGGTCCGGAGTGAACTGGATGCGGCTGAAAGAAACACCCAATACCTCCGAAAGGGTGCGGATGGCCAGGGTCTTGGCCAACCCAGGCAAACCTTCCAGAAGCAGGTGCCCTTTCGCCAGAAGCCCCAGCAACAACCTTTCCACCAGGTCTTCCTGGCCCACAATGACCTTCTTCACTTCTTCCTTGGCCTTTTGGAACTGTTCGCTCAGCCTCTGGCCTTCTTGTGTCAGTTCTTCGTTCTGTGTCGCCATTTTAGCTCCTTGAGATTTCACCGCGGCTTCGCGGTATCCACTTTAAGATTTCTGCACTTTCGGCAGCAAAACCGAACATTGACTCCTCAGATTATCCCGGCCGGTCAGGTTTCCGTCCGCGTACAGGACCCGGTCGCAGGTTTTAAGGCACTTTTCCACCGCTTCCATCTCATCCTTTGTCAGCTTGTACTTTTTCAATTCTTTCAGGATTTCCTCGGTGGTGTAATCCACCGCCGGGAAACCCAGGCGATATTGGAGACAATCCCGCAGCAGGCTGGAAAGGGCCAAGCAGAACTCCTTGGCCGAGAGCTCCTCATTGGAAAGTTTCCGCCAGGCTTCCCTCAATTCAGCCGCCTTTCCCAATAATACCGGCTGATTCTTAGCTTTTTTCGGCCTGGAAAAACGCCACCAGATATAACCGGCAATAACGATCACCAGCACCAGCCAAAAAATGATCTTGATGGCCATGATGGAATCATCTATCAAGGGTTTGATCCCCCGAAGTTGGTCATCCGGTGTGACCGGGGGGTTGGTTTGAGGATTCTGGACCGGCGGGTTTTGTTTTTTCGATCCAAAAAAAGAAAAGGGCTTCTTGGCGGTCACCGTGACCGAAACAACGTTCGACTTGATCTCGCGCCTCTTGCCTGAGGGATCCTGGTAAAGCAAAAGAGCCGGGCCCAAGGTCTCACTCCCGGCCTTGGTCGCTTCCAGGGTATATCGAGTCGTCGCGACGGCCGCCGTCTGTTGGTTGATGATGGTGACCTGGTTGAAAGAACTGGCCCCCCTGATCTGGAATAATTCCGGGGTGGGAATGGTCGGATCCTGCAGGACCGTGCTGTTCCCGTTTCCTACCTGTTTGAACTCGATGGAAACGGTGATCTTATCGCCCACCTCCACCTCACGGTTGTCCACATCCAGGATCAAACCGACCGTCTCGCCCTGATTTTGGGCCCAAAGCCTTCCGCCCCCCTGGATCAATACCACCCACGACAGGGCAAGGCTCAAGATCAATAATTTCCTAGTTTTCGCGATCATTTCATTTCACCTCATGGTTTAAGAACGGCGTATTTTACCCTTGTCCCACATCCCTTGCATCGTCAAAGTCGATCTCACCAATCCTCCTGCACCTGATCGCCGCTGTTGTCCGGCTTGCCAAAAAACTTCTTCATGAATTCCTGTTGTTCCCTGGGCAGGAAATTCCACATAGCGTTTTGTTTTTCCTGTTCCCTTTTGGGATTGGCCGAATAGTAACGCTGGGTCTGCTCCTCTTGTTTTTGCATTTTGGAATATAGATCCTGGATCTGTTGGTCGCTTAAACCCAGTTCTTTTTTAGCCTGTTCCTGCCTTTGTTGGTCCTCCTGGTTCTGTCTCGCCTGGGCCGGGTCCGGTTTTCCCTGGGGATCGGGTTTGGGTTGGCCATTCTGGTCCTTGTTTTGGGGATTATTGGCCTGGTTCTTTTTTTGATCTTGTTGTTGGCCGTTCGATTGTTTTTGCTGGTTCGACTGGTTCTGTTGCTGGTCCTTCGACTGTTGCTTCTGCTGTTGGGATTGGTTCTGCTGTTGATCCTTGGACTGTTGTTGCTGTTGTTGATCCTGCTGTTTTTTCTTTTCCTGTTCTTCCTTCTTTTTTTGATCGCTCTTGTCCGATTTGGGGTCTTGTTTCAGTTTCTTTTCGGCCAGGTCCAGGTTGAACTTGGCGTCGGCGTCTTTCGGGTCCAGTTGAAGGGCCTTTTGATAGGCTTCAATGGCGTCCTTATAACGCTCTTGTTGGAAATAACTATTGCCCAGGTTATACCACCCCTGTTCCAGGGTCGGTTTCTTTTGAAGGACTTGCTCAAAAGCGTTCTGGGAATCCTCATATTTGCCCTGTTGGTAAAGGGTGTTCCCCAGGTCGTAAAGGGCGTTCATGTCATCCGGGTTGCCTTTCACCTTGTCCTCGTAATATTTCTCAGCGTTTTGGTAATCCTTTTTCTCGTAGGCGCTTTTTCCCGAGGAAAGATCGAATGCCATCGATGGACCCGCCATCGAGAAGAACGCGAGGCCCAAAAGCGGGAAATAAATTTTTAACGAGAGACTTTTCATTTCATTCCCTCTACAAGATCGATGACAGGAAAACCGCGCCCGCCGCCAAAGCTCCCAGCGCGGGAGATAATTCCTGCCGTTTCATGGCGCCCTGCCCCTTCATCTGGGTCTTCTGTAAACCTTCCAACGTGTTCCCGATGGAATTCAGGTTCTCGTAACTATCCCCTGGTATATAGACGCCGCCGGTGGTGTCAGCGATACTTTTAAGTGTTTTTTCGTCCAAATGGCTTACATGGACGCTCCCGCTGGCGTCCCTTTTATAATTGGCCTCTCCCCAAAAGGAAACCCCATCCGGGATCGGACGTCCTTGGGGGGTGCCCATTCCCACCGAAATGATGGGGATCTTCATGTCTTTTGCCCTTTGGAGCACATCCGGAAGGCTGGCCGAACCCTCGGTGATCTCGCCGTCGGTGAGAAGCATGATGACCTTCCCTCTTTTGGATTGATCGTCCTTGCCGAAAGCGTCCAGGGCCGTCCTGATCCCTTCCCCGATATCGGTACCGCCTCGGTCCACCGAGTCCACATCCGCTTTGCTCAGGACCATATTGACGGCCTCCATGTCAAGCGTCAGGGGCACCTGGACCAAAGCCTCGCCCGCGAAAATGACCACTCCCACTCGATCACCCTGTCTTCCTTCCAGCCAGGTGGCGACCGCTTTTTTGGCGGCGTCCAATCGGCAGGGCGCGATGTCCTGGGTCATCATGCTCTTGGATACGTCCAAAACGATCATGATATCCACGCCGCTCACGTTAAGGTCTTCCGGAACGGACTTTCCTTGCAATCGGGCCGCTCCCAAAAGCGCCAACCCCAGGCCAATGATCACGAACAGGCCTTTCATGATCCTCCGACCCCAGGTCAGTTCGGGCGCCCAGACCAGGTTCTGGTATCCCAGCAAACGCAGGTCTCGTCTATCCCTCCAAAGGGTGAACAAAGCCGAAATCAGCGCGATCAAGAACAACGCCGCCAATGGAAGGAGCCAGGTCATGTTGGCGATGTTCATGGCAGGGTCCTTAACACCGTCATCTCCAACCCCATATCAAAAAAGAGGAGGATGAAAGCCCCCAGAAGGAAATAAGCCGCCAGTTCGTTGTACTCCCAATGAGTGACCGTGACCACATCGTGCTTTTCCAACCGGGCGACGTCATCCAAGATGGCCTGAAGGGACCGATTGTCGGTGGCGGCATAAGCTTTTCCGCCTGTGATCCGGGCGATCTCAGTCAGTAGGCCCATATCCACCGGGTCGCTCAGGGCCATTTCCCCTGTTCTCGGGTCGATGTAAGGTCCCACATGACCATCCGGATATTCCCCCATGGCCAGGACCCTGTTCTTGGCGCCCATGCCGACGGTATAAACCTTGATGCCCCGGCTGACGGCGATCTTGGCCGCCGTCAGGGGATCCACCATCCCGGCGTTGTTTCCGCCGTCCGTCAAGAGGAGGATCGCCTGGGTGTTCTTGGCCGGTTCCTCAGAAGAGGTTTCCGTTCCCAGGAGTTTGGACGCCAGGGAAGCGGCGGCGGAAGTCGGGGTCGGCGTTCCCTTCCCCGTGCCTTGTTGCAATCGGTTCAAGCAGGACACCAACGCGTCCCCGATCGCGGTCCCATCCAATTTGATCGAGTGGGGGGCCGGCTCCACATTCGCTAAAAGTTGTTTCACGATACTGATGTCAGTGGTCAAGGGGCATTGGGTGAAACTGATACGGGCGAAAATGGTCAGACCCACCCGCACATTCTGGACCTTGTCCAGGAACTCGCTCAGGAGTTTCTTGGCCGCCGTGATCCGGTTGGGTTGAAGGTCGTTCGTCACCATGGACCCGGAAACATCGAGCGCCACGAAAAGGTCGGTAGCCTGTGTCTTCGTTTCCACTTTCTTCTGCCCCGCCTGGGGCCGGGCCGCCGCGATCAAGCACAAGAGCAGGACAAGGAACCGCAAGACCCAGGGTAACCATTGGGCCGTCAGGGTTCCCGACCCCATCTCCACCAACCGGGGATTACCGATATAAAGGGTCGTGTGTTTCAACCTCGTGGTCAGGAAGAACAGCAATAGGGCCAGGGGCAAAAAGAAGATCGAATAAAGCCAGTTCGGGTCGGCGAAATGGAAACCTTGGAGGTTCATCACCGCCTCCCCAACCGCTCGATGCGGGTCTTGAAGAATTTCAAAAGGGGCGGGACCACATTGGACCCGGCCTGGACCTCCAGCCGGTCCACACCCATGGAAGTGAGCGCCTTCAATTGTTTCTCGCGGAAATCCATGGCCTTACGGAAAGCCTCATTGGACCCGGGCGACAGATAACCCACTCGGCCCGTTTCGGGATCCCTCACCGCTACCCGGGCCGGAAGGAATGGGGCTTTTTCCAATGGGTCCTGGATGACCGCCGCGATGACGTCATTTCGTTTGGCCAGGACGCTGGCCGTATCCATGGGGATGGGATCGGTGAAATCGGAGACCAGGACCAGGACGCTTCGTCTTTTCAGCACCTTGGACAACATTCCGAAGGCTGGCTTATAGTCGGTCTTTTTCCCTGCCGGTCGATAACCGATGAGTTTTCGCAGCACGCCCATGGTGGCGGTTTTGCCCCTTTTGGGCGGCGCGAAGTATTCCACCCGATCGGTGAAAACCATCAAGCCGACTCGGTCCTGATGTTGGACCGCCGCGAAAGCCATGACCGCGCAAAGCCGGAGGGCTGTTTCCCGTTTGCTCATAGCGCCCGACGCGTACCAAAGGGAAGCCGACAGGTCCACCGCCAGAACGATCTGCAGTTCCCGTTCCTCCACGTAGGTCTTGATATAGGGGGCGTTGAGACGGGCCGTGACGTTCCAATCAATGGTCCGGTAATCGTCCTCGGGCGTATATTCGCGGACTTGATGGAACTCCAAGCCTCTCCCCCGGAAGGTGCTCTTGTAAAAGCCCTTCAACAGGGTATCGACCGCTCCCCGGGTGACGATCTCCAAACGCCGGACTTCGTTAAGGATGGAAAGTGGATCGGATTTGTTCATCGGTATTTAGACGTTCTTTTCATAGGAAGAGTTTTACGGCCAGCGATGATTACTTGCGGTTAGGGACCATCTTCTTCTCGATCCAACCGGGGACGAAGGAAAACAAAAGAAAGAAAAAGACGCCCAAACCGACAGCGATCAGCCCGTTGATCTTCAAGGCTTTCAGCGAATCCAGTCCATAGGCGTTCTCAATGGAATTATAGACGCCCCAGAAAACCCAGATCACCGGACCGATCAAAGCCCCGATCAAGGCGTTGGACCAAAGCCACGTTTTTTTTGCTTTGGGTGTTTTAGTGCCCAGGAAGAGTGCGGCTGTGATACTGAACAAAGTAACAGCGGCCGAAAGGCCCAGGATGATCTGGTCCAACTGTTGTTCGGTGAATAGTTCCTTCATTTTTAAGCCTTTTCAAGTTCGTTGATCAAGGTTCGGCTGTTACGACCGGACGTTCTTTTAGGAGTTGAAAAAACCTGGAACAGCCCAGAGCAAGACCGAAAGGAACATCAGAATGGTGCCGCCCAGCATGACCAGGGCCCAAAGGGTATCCTGCGGTTTAGGGGTGGAGTCGGACTTCCAGAGCCCGAGGTTGAAAAGGACATAGCCGACGACGATTCCCACGATCCATCCTGGTGCCAAGGTCAGCTCCTTCGTTGATTAATTTGCCGCTGGGCAGGGGGCGGTTCCCCCGCACCCATTGCAGTCCGGTTTCGGGCCTGCCGCTGGTTTGGCTTCCGGGACCGGATTCTTGTACTCGTTCTGGTAAAAACCCGAACCCTTCAAAACAAAACCCACGTTCGCTGAAATGAGCCTTTCCACCTTGGTCCCGCAGGTGGGACAAAGCTTTAAAGCGTCATCCTTAATGGACTGCCAGATCTCGAAAGACCCGCATTTTCCGCATGAATACTCGTAAGTAGGCATTGGTGACCTCTCCCCTAACATCCAAAACCTTCAGGAATGTACTAAATAATAGGGTTATCCCGATGGGGTGTCAACGCCATCCCCGCCCTCGGAGGCTTAAAAACAATGAAAAAGCCCCCGGTAGTTTCCCGCCGGAGGCTTTTTTAGATTCTTTGCCAAGAACTGCCAGCTGTCGGTTACGGACTGGTTTTAGTAGTCCATACCTCCGCCCATTCCGCCCATTCCTCCGCCCGGCATGGCCGGGGCTGAATCCTTCTTCTCGGGGATGTCGGTGATGAGCGTCTCGGTCGTCAGCATCAAGCCCGCGACGGAAGAGGCGTTCTGCAGGGCGCTTCGAACGACCTTGGTCGGGTCGATGATCCCGGCGGCCACCAGATCCTCGAACACGCTCGTCTCGGCGTTATAACCGATGTTCTGCTTCTCGGTCAGAACCTTGGCGATGATGACCGACCCCTCGCCGCCCGCGTTCTGGACGATCTGGCGAAGGGGTTCTTCCAAGGAACGACGGATGATGTTGGAACCGATGTGCTCATCGCCCTCCAACTTCAAGGTCTCCAGGGACTTGATGGTGCGGATCAAGGCCACGCCCCCGCCCGGGACGATGCCTTCCTCGACCGCGGCCCTGGTCGCGTGCAACGCGTCCTCGACCCTGGCCTTCTTTTCTTTCATTTCCACCTCGGTCGCGGCTCCGACGTTGATGACGGCCACGCCGCCCACCAATTTCGCCAACCGCTCCTGCAGCTTCTCGCGATCGTAATCGCTGGTGGTTTCCTTGATCTGCTTGCGGATGGTCTCGCAACGGGCGTCGATCTCTTTCTTGTTGGCCTTGGCCGCGTCGATCAGGACGGTGGTATTGTCCTTGTCGATGACCACTTTCTTGGCCTGGCCCAGGTCTTCCAGCTTGACGTTCTCAAGCTTGATCCCCAGGTCCTCGGTGATGGACTTCCCGCCGGTCAGGATGGAGATATCCTCCAGCATGGCCTTCCGTCGGTCGCCGAAACCCGGCGCCTTGACGGCCGCGCACACGAAGGTGCCGCGGATCTTGTTGACCACCAGGGTCGCCAGGGCCTCTCCCTCGACCTCTTCGGCGATGATCATGAGCGGGCGTCCCTTTTGGACGACCTTTTCCAGCACCGGCAACAGGTCCTTCATGCTGGAGATCTTTTTCTCATGGATGAGGATATAGGGATTGTCCAGCTCCACTTCCATGCGGTCCGCGTTGGTCACGAAATAGGGGGAAAGATAACCTTGGTCGAACTGCATCCCCTCGACCACGTCCAGGGTGGTCTCGATCCCTTTGGCTTCCTCGACCGTGATGACCCCGTCCTTGCCGACCTTCTCCATCGCCTCGGCGATGATCTGGCCGATCTTTTTGTCCCCATTGGCCGAGATGGTCGCGACCTGCGCGATCTCATTCTTGCCCTTGGTGGGAGTGCTGAGTTTCTTCAGTTCGGCGACGACCACATCCACGGCCTTGTCGATGCCGCGCTTTAGGGCCATCGGGTTGGAACCGGCCGTGACGTTCTTCAGGCCTTCCTTGACGATGGATTGGGCCAGGACCGTGGCGGTCGTGGTACCGTCGCCGGCCACGTCCGAGGTCTTGGTCGCGACTTCCTTGACCATCTGGGCGCCCATGTTCTCAAAAGCGTCCTCCAGCTCGACTTCCTTGGCCACCGACACGCCGTCCTTGGTGATGTTCGGGGCGCCGAATTTCTTGTCCAGGACCACATTACGACCCTTGGGTCCCAGGGTGACCTTGACCGCGTTGGCCAATTTGTCCACCCCTCGTTGTAAGGCCCTGCGGGCCTCTTCGCCGTAAACGATCTGCTTTGCCATTTTTTAACTCCTTAAGGTTTTGAAATTTCCTAAATCCATGGGTGATTAAGCCTCCACGACTCCGATGACGCTTTCTTCCTTCAAGATGACGAATTCTTTCCCGTCGATCTTGATCTCCTCGCCGCCGTACTTCTCGAAAAGAACGACGTCCCCTTCTTTCACTTCCAGCTTCAGGACCTCGCCTTTCTCATTGACCCGGCCTTTGCCGACCGAGACGACCTTCCCGCGCTGCTGCTTCTCGCGCGCCGCGTCCGGGATGATGATACCCGTCTTGGTCTTCTCTTCTTCCTCAAGCCGCTCGATCATGATCCGATCGTATAATGGGCGGAATTTCATTGAACAACCTCCTTTAAAATGATCGCGGCCCCTCGCGGGGTCACGATGTTGAAAAAAACATTCGTGAAATGAGCCGACTGAAAAACGAGATTAGCACTCAATGCTTATGAGTGCTAAAGCGGAGGTAATATAAGCATATGGTGAAGGTTGGTCAAGGGGCGACCGAAGCCGAACCAGGGGCGAATATTGGGAAATAGCGTGAAACGGGACGATCAAAAGACCGGAACTTCTACTGAACGGCCTCTTTGAAGTTCTTGGCAGGCAAGAACTTGGGAGCCTTTTTGGCGGGAACCTGGATGGATTCCCCCGTTTTGGGGTTGCGGGCCAAGCGGGCTTTTTTGTCCTTCAATTTGAAAATGCCCAGGCCCGTTATATTGACTTTTTGGCCCGTTTTGATGTTTTCAATGATGTTGTGAATGATGGCGTCCAAGGCTTTTTGAACATCGACCTTCTTGATCCCGGTCGTTTCGGAAACTTTCGCTACCAATTCATCCTTGGTCATCTCCGCTCCTTCCTTGAGTGAAAAGCCAAAAGCCCCATCGATGATAATATAGCTAACAATTATGATGCGGCATTTTCCTCAAGGCAACAAAAACCCCTGATTAAATATAGTTAATTTCCGTTCCCGAATTTAGCCTTGAAAAATAAGCGTTTTTCCGGATCCGAAAATAATATTTTTTTAGGCGGGCGTCATTTAAAGGGAGGGATCAGCGGTAAATTTCAGGTCTGAAGAAAAATCGCCGCTGGAGGACCTGTTTTATTTTCGGGATCAACTTTCTTGTCTCTTTTTCCCCGGTCGCGATCACTTTTTTTCCCGTGCTGAAATCGAAAAGGTCGAAGGGACGCAGGTCCGGTTCGATGATCACATCCGCTTCCTCCCGCCAGAGGGTCTCCTCCACCACGAAGAAGTACCAAACCCTCATCAGGATCTGGAAAACATTGGAAGCCTTCGGGAAAACCTGGGGATGGCCGAACACATTCACCGCGATGACCACATCCGCGCCCAGACCCTTCAGGGCCTTGACCGGGACGTTCTCGGCCATGCCCCCGTCCACCAACTGCCGCCCCCCCATCTCGACGGGCGCGTAGATCCCGGGGATGGAGCAGGAAGCCCGAACCGCCTTATTCAGGTTCCCTTTGGTGAAAACCACCTCTTCCCCCGTGCAGATATCGGTCGCCACGACCGCCAGGGGTTTCTTCAATTGCTCGAAGGCGGACACATTGAAATATTTCTGGATATATTCCTCGATGGGCTTGGAGGAAACCAACCCTTTCCGGGAGGGCCGGAAAGAGAACAACTCGCCCCAGCTGGTGTTGACGCCGATCTTTTCCATGCGGGAAAGGGGGGCGCCGGAGGCGTAACCCGCGGCGATCATGGAACCGGCGCTGGTACCGGCCAAACAATCCACCTGGATGCCGGCCTCCTCCAGGGCCTTCAACACGCCGATCTGGGCGATCCCATTGGCCACCCCGCCGCAAAGGGCCAACCCCACCTTGTAACGCTCGGGGGAATTGGTTTTGCGAAGCTCGGCAAGCGTTTGATATTCACGCGGCTGTTTGACGATCCTTTTTCCCATATCCATACCTCACGACCATTATACACTCACCCGATAGGACTTACTGATCGGAGAACTTGGGCTGCCTTTTCTCGATGAAGGACATGATCCCCTCCCGCATGTCCGGGGATTCACAGCATTTTCCGAAGCTTTCCAACTCGATCGCCATTCCCTCTTCCAGTGTCGGCTTTTCCAGACCCGCCGTCATGGCGCTCATGGCCTGGGCGATGGCGGCGGCCGGTTTGGCCGCGATTTTTTTAGCCAAACCCTGGGCTTGTCGCAAAAGTTCCGCCTCGGGCGCCACATGGTTCACCAATCCGGCCTCCAGGGCATCCTGCGGCGATATATTATCGCCCGTCAGTATCCACTCCATCGCCTTGGCCTTACCGACCAGCCTGGACAAACGCTGGGTCCCTCCAAAACCCGGGATGATCCCCAGATTGATCTCCGGCTGGGCCAGTTTCGCCCGGTCCGAGCAGAGGCGCAGGTGGCAGGCCATCGCCAGCTCCATCCCGCCTCCCATACAGGCGCCGTTGATCGCGGCCAGGACCGGTTTTTTCATCAGTTCGATCTTCCGGAAGAATTTCTGTCCCTCCCCCGCAGCCGTCTTACCGTCCTCCACTGACTTGATCTGGGCCATGCGTTTGATGTCCGCCCCCGCGATGAAAACCGGGCCAGTCCCGGTCAGGACGATACATTTCACGTCTTTTTGCCCATTCAGGTCGTCGAATACCGCCTCCAATTCCCGCATCACCTCGGTCGTCAGGACATTCACCGGCGGGTTGTTGATAACGACGGTCGCGACTTTTCCATCCATGGTCACATTGATCGATTGGCCCATTTTCCCCTCCTCAATAATTGAAAAATCCTTTTTTGGTCTTTTGCCCCAGATATTGGGCGGAAACCATCCTCTTCAATAAGGGCGAAGGCCAGAACCTCGGCCCCATCCGCTTCGTGAACTCCTTGAGTTTCTCCAGCACCCCATCCACCCCGATCACGTCGGCCAAATGCAAAGGCCCGCCTTTTTCCTGCGGGAACCCGGTACCCGCCAACATGGCCAGGTCAATATCGGAGGGCGACGCCACGTTCTCTTCCAGGCAGGCGGCGGCCTCGTTGATCATGGGATATAGCAATCGTTCCGGGCTGAATCCGGATTTCACCGCGCCCCCGGCGGCTTTCTGGGCTTTCTCGGTGATCGCTTTCAGGTCCGCTTTTTTCCCCTCTTCATAGGTGTAGAACCCGACGCCTGCCTTGACCCCCAGGCATCCGGCTTTTTTCATCTCATCCAATATCTCCGCCGGCTTCATCCTGGGTCCATAGGAGTCGTAAAGGATCATGGTCACATCCGAACAAACATCCAGGCCCAGCAGGTCCATCAGGGCGAAGGGTCCCTTGGGCAGGCCGAAGTCGAGCATGGCCTTGTCGATCTCCTCGGCCGTGGCGGAGCCGTCCTGAAGGGCGAACGCCGCCTCGTTCAGATAAGGGAGCAGGAGGCGGTTCACCAAAAATCCCGCGCATTCCCTCACCCTGACCGGAAACTTGCGGAGGGACTCGGCGAAAGCCACCGTGTCATCCAATGTGTCACGGGAGGTCTGAAGTCCCGGGATGACCTCCACCAGTTTCATGGCGGGGGCGGGATTGAAGAAGTGCAGACCGATGACCTTATCCGACCTTTTGATCGCCGAGGCGATATGGGTAATGGAGAGGGCGGAAGTGTTGGTGGCCATGATGGCCGACTCGGGCAGGGCTTTTTCCATCTCGACAAAGACCTGCTGTTTGACCTTCATGTTCTCGAAGACGGCCTCGACCGCCATATCGCAGTCCTTGAAGGCGTCCCAGCTGACGCTTCCCGAGACCAGGCTCAGTTTCTGTTCCATCTCGGAGGCGGTCATCTTCCCCTTGTCCACCCGCCCCTGGTAAAGCTGCCGGACGATCTGCAGACCCTTCTGCACCTTGGCCTCGTCCACATCCTTCAGGACGACCGGCAGTCCGGAATAAGAGATCACCTGGGCGATGCCCGCCCCCATGGCCCCAGCCCCTACCACTCCCGCTTTGTAGATGAACATGTCCGTCCCCCTTTAAAGTCCGCAGTCGACAGTCGACAGCTCACAGTAAAACCGTCGACTGGTTTACTTTCTTTCGAGCACCATCGCTCCGCCGATCCCGCCTCCCACGCACATGGAAATGACGGACAGGTTCACGTTACGTCGGGCCATTTCCCTTAACGCTGTCAGGACCATGCGGGCGCCGGTCATCCCGACCGGGTGGCCCAGGGCGATGGCTCCCCCGTTCACGTTCAATATCTCCCGGTTCATGTTCAGCGCCTTATCCACCGCCAGGACCTGGGCGGCGAAGGCCTCGTTGATCTCGATCAAGCCCATCTCTTTCAATTCCAGCCCGGCTTTTTTAAGGACCTTCGGGATGGCCAGGGCCGGCCCAATGCCCATCCGTTCCGGTTCCACCCCGGCGAACGCGTAGGACCGGATGAACCCCAGGGGCTTGTATCCCAAGGCGTCCGCCTTCTCCTTGGACATGACCAGCATCACGCAGGCCCCGTCGTTGATGCCGCAGGAGTTGCCGGGCGTCACCGTGCCGTTTTCCTTGAAGACCGTGGGATAAGCCGCCAGGGACTGCTCGTTCAACACCGCGTTGATGCCCTCATCCTGGGAGAATGGCTCGGGGGTGACCGGCTTGCCCATGACCTTCTTGGGGACCATGACGGGGACGATCTCTTCCTTGAACTTGTTCTCCCTTTGGGCCCGAAAAGCCTTCTTATGGCTCTGGACCGCGTACTCATCCTGCTCCTTTCGGCCTATCTTGAACTCCTCCGCCAACACCTCGGCGGTCTGGCCCATCACCAGATGGCAGACCGGGTCGGTCAGGCCTTCCATCAGGCTGTCCACCATCACCGAGTCCCGCATGCGCTTGCCAAAACGCAGGTCCCGGTTGAGGAAAGGGATGCGGCTCATGGATTCGGTCCCGCCCGCCAGTTGCAGGTCCGCGTCCCCGCACTGGATGTTCTGATAGGCGCTCACCAGCGCCTGCATGCCCGAAGAGCAGTTGCGCTGGACCGTCAGCCCCGTCACTTCCTTCGGAAGCCCCGCCAGAAGGGCCGATACCCGGGCCACATTGGGGGCGTCGGAGAATTGGCCCACGCATCCCAGGATGACTTCCTCGATATCGGCCGGTTTGAGGTTGTTGCGTTTGACCAGTTCCTTGATGACCGCTGCTCCCAGGTCCTGGGCCGACACATCCTTCAAGGCCCCGCCCAGGATACCCATGGGTGTCCTGGCCCCGTCGACGATGACCACTTCTTTCATGTTCTCACCTCTAGGATCGCTATTTCCTCAGCTTCGCCTTTTCCTCATCCACCAATAGCCGCCTCAACATCTTACCCACCATGTTCTTGGGCAAGGACTCCCTGAATTCCACTTCCCTGGGCACCTTGTACTTCGCCAGCTTCCCTTTGCAAAAATCGATCATTTCCTGGGACGTGGCGGAAACCCCGGGTTTGAGCACCACATAAGCCTTGATCTTATCCACCAGTTTCTCGTCCGGCACCCCGGCCACCACACAATCCAGCACTTTCTCGTTCTGGAACAGCACCTCTTCCACATCGCGGGGATAGACGTTCTCGCCCCCGACCTTCACCATGTCCTTCTTTCGGTCCACGATGGCGAAGAAACCTTCCGCGTCCATGAAACCGATGTCCCCCGTATAAAGCCATCCATCCTTCAGGACCATGGCCGTTTCTCCCGGATGGTTCCAGTACCCTTGCATCACCTGGGGCCCCTTGACCACGATCTCCCCGATCTCCCCCACGTTCATGTCCTTCAGGCCTGTTTCCGTATCCACGATCTTGGCGTCCGTACCGGGGAACGGCACACCGATGCACCCGATCTTGCGTTTCCCGAAGAAAGGATTGCAGTGGGTGACCGGCGAGGCCTCGGTCAGTCCGTAGCCTTCCACCAGCCTACCACCCGTCATCGTTTCGAACTTCACTTGGACTTCCTTATGGAGAGGCCCGGCCCCCGAAAGGCAGGCCTTGATGCTTCGAAGGTCGTATTTCACCGAGCCGGGATAATTGTTGATGGCGGCGTAGATGGCCTGGACGCCGGGAAAAAGGGAGACCTTGAACTTCTGGACCGCCCGGAGCACCTGTTGCAGGTCGAATTTCGGGAGCAGGATCATGGCCCCCCCGGAGATCACGGCCCAGTTCATCCCCACGGTCATCCCGTAGCAATGGAAGATCGGCACCGCCATCAGGAAATTCTCCTTTCCCTCCACCATGTCCGGCAGCCAGGCCCGGCATTGGTAAGCGTTGACCACCAGGTTCCGGTGGCTCAGGATGACGCCCTTGGCCACCCCCGTGGTCCCGCCCGTATATTGGAGGAGAGCGATCTCATCCATGTCCTGGGGAACCTGGACTTGGGTCTGGGAAGCGTTCCCAAGTTCCTTCACGAAGCTTTTAAAGAGCGGATCCTTGGGCCATGTCATCCAGGTCTTGTCCTTCAGGGCTTTCAAGGGATAGAACCATTTCAGGGGTATGGAGAAGTAATCGTTGATCCTGGTCAGCCACACCTTTTTCAACCCCAGGTCCTTGGCCACCTGCCCCAGGAGGGGGGCGAATCGGTCCAGGGAGACAACATATTTAGCCCCCGAATCCTTCAGCTGATGGGCCGTCTCATGGATGGAGTAGAGGGGGTTGAGCTGGGTCAGGATGGCTCCCGCCCTCAGGGCGCCGTAATAGGCGATGACCGCCGGGGGACAATTGGGCAGGTAAAGCGCCACCCTTTCCCCGGGCTGGATCCCCTCTTGGATCAGTAGATTGGCGAACCGATCCGCGTCCTCATCCAATTCACGGTAGGTCATTTTGAAACCGAAATAATGGATGGCGGGAGAATCGGGAAAACGGTCGGCGATCTTTCTTAGAAGTTCGGGAAGGGTCTTAAGGGGATATTCAAACTGTTTCGGAACGCCGTCGTCATACGAAGATAGCCACGGCCTTTCCATCATGCTTCCCCTTCGGCATCGGAAATTCCAGCTTTAGCACCAAGTTTATGCTTCCCCCCAAGCGGTGTCAAACCCGCCGGAACAAAAAGGATTCGGTCAGACGCCTGTTATTGCGGGGCCGGGATGGTAAAATCGCTCAACATGAAAAGACCCAGGACCCACCCTTGACCCCCCTTCTCGTCGCCATCCTGACCCGTGAGCTGAGGGAACACCTGATCCAGGGACGGCTTTCCCATATCTCCCAATCGTCCAATGAAACGGTGGAGTTCTCCATCTATCATCCCGAACGCCCGAACCATTACCTGACCATCGCCTTGATTCCAACCAAACCCTTGCTTTTCATCGGGTCCGAGAAACGGGGGGCCCTGCCCAAACCGCCCAATCTTTGTCGCTCTTTGCGCAAGCATCTGGAATACGCCCAGATCACCGGTATCCACTCCGTCCCGGGGGAAAGGATCATCCAATTCAACCTCAAGACCGCCGAGGGCAACTTCCGGCTGATCTTCGAGGGTATCCCCAAGTACCCCAATCTGATCCTGGTCGGGCCGGACGGCTTCATCATCAGCGCTTCCCGCTATAAGAACGAGGTGGAAAGACCGGTCCTCCCCCAGGCGGTCTATTCCCCTCCCCCCCAGCCGATGGACAGACCCAACCTTTGGGACTTGGACCAGGCCCCCTTGAGGGAGCTCTGGGAGAAAGCCGGAAGGCCGGCCCTGGGACCCTGGCTCAAGGATCATTTCCGCGGGACCGACCCGGAGCTTTCTTCCTATATGGAGAGCCGGGGGGAGGGGATCTTCACCGAGTGGCCCCTGATAAAGGCCAAGATCCTGGGACCCGGTTGGACCGGGTTCCATTTGTTTCCCGGCCCGCCGCCCTCCCTCAAGGTCTTTCCGAGCGTCAAGGACCTGGAAAAAACCCACCAGACCTACCCCAACATCCATCCGGCTTTGGAACGCCTATTCGAGCTGGAGTTGGATTTCCGCCAGTGGTCCTTCGAGAGGCATAAGTTGGAATCGGAGATTGCCAAGGCCGTCAAGCACGAAAAACGCATCCTGGAAAAATTGAAGAAGGACCGGGGCGAGGCCGAGCGTTCGGACCAGTACCAATGGTGGGGCGAACTGGTCATGGCCCAACTCCACCAGATCCCCCATCATTTGAGACAGATCGACCTGGAGGATGTGGTCAGGGGCACCGGCCAAACCATCGCCATCCCGCTGGACCCGGAGATCACTCCCCTGCTGAACGCCCAGCGGTTCTTCAAGAAGGCCCAGAAAGGCTCCCGGGGGTTGGTCCTGGTGGAAAAAAGGGAGAAAGAGATCAAGGAACGGCTGGAGGCCTTGAAGGCGGCCCAGCGGAGCCTGCCGGCCATCCAACATATCCGGGAGATCAAGAAAGCTTTCCAGGACCTGTTCCCCCGGAAGCCCGAGGCCGAGCTCAAGCCCAAGAAGCCGAAGGAGGAAAAGGTCGCCACCCCCAACATCCTGAGGGAGAAAGTCGATAAGCTGTTCGAGCTTTGCGCCGGGACCTCGGCCGCGGCCAACGAGTACGTCACCTTCCAGCTGGCCCAGCCCGAGGACCTGTGGTTCCATGTCCGGGACCTGCCAGGTTCCCATGTCATCCTGCGCCGACTCAAGCGCGATGCCCAACCGCCCGAGGAACTCGTCCTTCGGGCCGCCAAACTCGCCGCCACGCACAGCAAGGCCCAGCCCGGGACGAAAGTCACGGTGAGTTACACCGAAAAGAAGAACATCAAACGCATCCCGGGAGCGCCCATGGGCATGGTAAGTTTATCTAAAGAAAGAACATTGATTATTGTGTGTTAAGGATCGGCAGGCTCCCGTTTATCCGACCATTTTCATTTTTCCTGATCCATATCTCATTCCCATCTATTTTCCAGCCAGGAATATAATGTTTCCGGATATAAGAAGAAATAACGGGAAATTTTAAGTCATTGCTGATGCCGTCGATGTTGTAGGACCAATCCAAACTCCTATACAAAACATACTTAACCCTCTTCCGTTCCAAATCCCCCACTACCTGGTCCTGATAAACCACGGGCGCGGCGATCCATATGTAGGGAAAACGGGTAGGACAAGGTTTTTCCAGAAAATAGTACCAACTAGCCTCGGAAGTTAGCGTGAAAAATTCTTCGTCCGGTTTCAAATTCGCTCTCATAATATCGATGGTTGCCTTATAGTCATTCGGGATGAAATCCGAATCAGGAACCATCAATGGGAAATTCTTTTTCCATTCATCCCCCCTTCCCAAACGGGCACAACAAGCGATGAAGGTCAATACGCAAACAAACGAAACGGATGATACAAAAACGGTCCTGTAAAATTTACGACTGGCGAAAAAACTTTGGATAGGGTTCCTCAATACAAAAGCGCTCAATATATAAAGAAAACCCACGCTATAAATCACGTGTTCCCAATCCGACCTAACAAGGGCATTTCTAAAATATAAAACAGAAAGTATGAGCAAGGTTGTTTGAAATCCCATTTTTTTAAACCACCAGAACTTCAAAAACCCCTCATTTTTTACATTGGATAGCCGAATATATCGCCAAAACCAAAAGGCCAAATTCAAAGCCAGTAAAACTACCATCAGAAAAAAGTTTCGTTCATGGATCGGATAAGGCACTTTCTCGGAAAGCTCTTTATAGGCGGGCAATTTAATGAAAACGAAATCGATAAACGATCCAATTTGGCCATGGATCAACCACAGGAATAAACCCAACCCGCTCAAACAGCCTAAAAAGGTAAAGAGCAAGAACGAACTTTGGAATCTATTCCCTTTGATCCAGGAGATAAAAACAGGCGGAAGAAGAAACAACCAAGTAATGAATAAATAAACACCTCTATCGACCGAATAAGCCAAAGAAAAAAAGGGCAACCACCCGAAAAAGAAGCAACATAGCCCGAAACCCACCCTACTCGGTCCTTCCTTATTCGCTAAATACCCAAACAACAAAGCCAGTGTTAAAGCAAACGCGAAAGACATAACCTCATTTGCGTTCAAGATATAAAGATCGAACGATTGAAAAAAAGAAAAATGATCCAGGAAACATCGAAGAATAGTTTCCGGATTGATGATTGGAAGGAAGGTGACACAAAAAACGTTGAAAAAGAAAGCCACATGGCACATCGCCAAAAATGTGATGACACCAAACACCCAGACGCCATCTTTTTTGAAAAGTTGTAACAAAAAAAGAGCGAGTAAAACCCATGCGGCTATCTTGACAATCGATTCTAAGGTTCTCACCGCTCCGATGGAACGGCCAAACAACCTAAAAGCAAACACGGACCTCAGGGGATCCTGAATCAATCCATGATAAAAAAGAAAATCCTTATAAGGCTCTTCCCCCGAAAGGCTGGAAACGCTGGAGCCCAAAGTTTCCCCTTCGTGGTAAGGGTCAAATTTTCCCGCCGCGTGATGGGTCGGGATATTTAAGGCGATCAATCCCGCATACAGGACCAAGAAGATGGTCTCTCTTCCTCCAACTCTTAGATTCTCGGAAGGTTCCAACCGTTCTTCCTCGACAAAAACCTCATTTTTTTCGCCCGAAAATGATTTTTTTAAACCCATTACCCATGTCAAAAGGATAAATAATGCAGGAAGGGTAATAAAAACCAAGAACCTTATGTCGTCATTGAGCGGATTGAATTTTATCTGGGCACAATAACCAATAACATTAAATGGATTTTGAAATGGAATTTGGATGTGATCCCATAAAATTACGGCAATAAATAATCCTCCCAGAAAACCAAAAGGAAGGATGGCGTATTTAATAAATCTAACTTTCATACCTTGATTCTAGATAATTTCAAGGGACTTTCAATTGAAAGCCGAGAATTCCCCTCACAAAGATCCCTTTGATTTACGGATGAAGGATCTTGACCGAGTAGGGGCCCGTGCCGCCGCTCACCATCACGTAAATGGTCTGTCCCGAGGATAAAGCCACCTGAACATTCCCGGCCGAAGGCGGAACGATCGTGACCGTCGCCAAGGCGGTTGGAACGCTGTTATACACGCCCAGGGTCAAAGCCTGGTTGCGGTCGAAACAATCCAGCCAAAAGGTCCAGGTGCCCGTGATCCCTATGGGGATCTTGTAATAATCCACATCCCCGCCCGCGCATGTCGCCGCCGCGGATAAATGGCCATTGATGATCTGCGAGATAGTGATAGGGGTGGTCTGGACACTCTCCGCACCGGCAATGGAATCATTCAACCCACAGACGGAAACACCCTCGGATTCCGTGTATATATTGGCCTGCGTCGCCGTCTCGGTCACGGTCACGGTGCATTGGATGAAGGGGGTAAAAGTACCGGTAGCCGTCGGGGAAAGCGTCGCCGTACTGGCGGGTAAGGTAGAGGTGGCTGTGGAAGAGGTCGTAGGAGATGGCGTCAAGGAAGGCGTGGCGGTAAAGGATGGCGTCGAAGTCAAAGGCGGGTTGGTCGCGGTCGGAGAAGGCGTGGGGGATTTGGTGGGTGGTAGGGTCGAGGTCACGGAAGGCGTCGCGGTGAAAGCCGGAATGGTCGGGGTGGAGGATGGGGTCATGGTCAATGTGGCTGAAGGGGTGGCGGATGCGGTGAATGTGCTGGTCAAAATAGGTAATAGTGTATTGGTCTGGGTCGCCGTGGGCGGCAAAACCAAGGTCGGGCTGACTGGGGTTTCCAAGGACCGGTTGGTACAGGCCAATGGCCCGATTACCAGGACCGAAAATATTGTGATGATAAGTAACCGCTGACTCACTTAAACCTCAAAACACGATTTATTGTTAAAAACGGCAATATTTGTACCATTAAACCCCTTTGTTTCATGGGGTTTTAGTGGGTCCCATTTCGTTTTTTCGTGAAAATCGTTAAATTTCTAGCTTTTTAGGAGGCTTATGAACTTTTTTTGACATCTTCCGGTTTGCCGACCTAATCAGCGATGGATGGACCAAACCCGACTTCGTCGGGAAGGTTTAAACCCCAGCTTCTTGTAAAAACCTTCCGTCGGTCCTTGGAAGGTCATGGTGTAGACGGTCGTCAGCCGATGTTTCTTTTTGAATTTTCGGACCTGATCGACCAAAGCCTTTCCGATTCCCTGCTTTTGAAAAAAGGGATGGACCGCCATCTCCAATACCTCGCCATAGTTCCCCTTCGATCCGACCTTGACGCGGAGGAAAGCGAAACCGATGGGATGATCGTAGGCCACTGCGGTCCAACCATGATGGTCGGTGGAACGGAACATTTGGGAAACCCGTTGGGAGGCGCTGGACAAGGACCATTTTTCCGGAAAAAATTCTGAGGAAAAACAGGTCCGGTAGATCAAGGAAAGGGACGGAAGGTCGGTCTTCTTGACCGGCCGGACCAGGAACGGGATCGGCTTGTGGTTCAAGCGGGCTTCCGGTGTTGGTCCACCCAATAAGCCCAGAGGATGAACAGCCACTGGCTCATGGAAACCCAGGCCACGACCAAGGGATTGATGGGCGGTTTACCCACCAGACTACCGATATAAACGAGCACCAAGACCGCCGCCAGGGCCCAAAGCCCATATTGGCCGATCTTGTCCTTGGGTTTGGTCGTCAACAGATAGAATTCAAATCCAAAAACAAAAAGGGCGCCCTCCAGAGCGATCGTGCCGAATTGTGAATTCCACAACCCCAGGCCCCAGACCGGTCCGCCATTGGGCAGCAAAGGAAGGTCGGGACGATGAACGATCAGGTCCAGGACCCAATGGCTCACCACCAGAACGGCCATGACCCAGGCGGTCTTGTTGTTCTTTCCAAGGATCAAATAGACCAGGCCCCAACCCGCGGCCCAGGCCGCCACCATGACCAGACTGTGGCTGAGGGGATAATCATAAAAGTCGAAGGGCGAGACCTTGGTGACGCCCGGGCTGACCCTAACGTGCTCCATCCCCAGGATCAGGAATACGGGCCAGAGCAGGTCCAGCCATTGGGAAGCCGCGAACAGCGTTCCCAGGGACTCCTTAGGGGCGATCTTTTTTGCGGCGAAACCCAGCGCGAAATGTCCAAGGAACATAATCGTTCCCTCCTTTTTGAGCCTTATTTTTTGGTCAAGGCGACTATCAAGGCCGCCAGACCCACCACCAAAGCCCCGCCCGCCAGATATTTGGAATTCAAAGCCTGGTCCAGGGGGCTCTCACCCGCCGCCTCGTTGCTTTTATCCAACTTGGCCACTTCCTGTTTGAGCACGCTCACATCCTCCACGTTGTCCCGCAGATCCTTGTGCATGACCGTCAGCTCTTCTTGAAGTTCGGTGTCCGTGATGTTCTTCTCATTGGCCTTCTGGGCCACCTGGTCCAGTTTATCCCCGGTCTTTTTCAGGTCTTCCTGGACCGTGTCCAGGAGCTTCTTCACCAGCTTCAGCTGTTCCTGCTCGTCAGCGCTGATGCCCTTGACCTCGTCGCCGCTCTTCTGCAAAGCGTCCATTTTTTTGTCGTAAGCGTCCCTCATATCCGAGGTCTTTTTATCCAGGTCCTTCAGGGTGCCCTTCAGGTCTTCCCATTCCTGGCGGGTGGGGCCCGGGATCGGGGTGGGAGTGGGCGAGGGGACGACCACGGGGGTCGGCGTCTCGACGGCCGGAGCGGCCGCGGGCGTGCCGGAAACGGTGGCGGGCGTGCCGTTCAAGGCCGCGATCATTTTCTTGATCCGGCTCTCGAATTTCCAGACCGAGACCTTCCGGTCCCGGATATCGTCCGAATAATCCTGCGCCAGTTTCAGCAGGCTTTGCAGGTCCTCCGCCTTGTACCGGGGATCGCCCGGCTTCAGGGTCTTCAGGTCCACATTGGCCAAGCTTGTATTGATGGCCACCAGGGCGTCCGTGACATCGTCCTCGGACAGGTTCTTGGCCGAAAGGTAGAAGTCTTTTTTATCCGTCAGATAGCCCGCCTTGGCCAATTGCTGGACCACTTGGACCTCATCGGCGGAAGCCCCGTCCTGGTCGTCCTGGGCCAGCGCCCATTGAACCATCCGGGGAGTGAATACCATCAACAGCGCCAAGAGAATGACGAGCGTTCGTTTAGCCAATGTGATCAAGATTTCCCCGCTTCCCGGATCGAATCGGACATGTGTTTTTCATAAAGATAATCCAGCATCGACACCAGCGTGAAGCCTCCGCCCAGGATGACGAAGATGAACTCCATCACGCCCGAGGTCACATCGTCCCAAACGCCACCGCAGGTGAAGAAACTGATGACCGCCAGTATGGCCAGGAAGCCCCAGAAAAGCAGGTTGGCGTAGAGATATTCCCGCGCCACCGTCAGGCGCTTCGCGGGAATCGTTGGGTTCTTTTTATTATCGGCCACTTTCGCACCATTCCATCATTTTTCGTGGATCAGAACTTCGCCCGCGATCCCGGCTTGACCACCGGCGACCCCTGCTTGCAAAGGGGGCAGTCCTTCTCTTCCCAGCTTTCCACCTTCTGGGCCACCAGGGCCTTCATCGGCACGTCAAAAACCTTGTTCGACCCGCCGCTGCGGTCGATCAGGCATCCCACTCCCACCACATCCGCCCCGAGGGTCCTCATGACCTGGATGGTCTCCTTGACCGACCCGCCGGTGGTGATGACATCCTCCACCGCGAAGACCTTCTCGCCCTTTTCCACCGAGAAACCCCGGCGCAGTTCCATGGCGTCATTTTCTTTATTACGTTCGGTGAAAATGGCCCTTACTTTCAAGGCCCTGGCCAGCTCCTGGCCCACGATCAGCCCCCCCAGGGCGGGCGATACGACCGCCTGAGGTTTCAAAGGCTTGACCATCTCGGCCAAGGCCGAGCAAAGCTTCTCGGCGTACCAGGGGTACTGGAGCACCAGCGCGCATTGTAGGTACCGGTCGCTATGACGGCCGGACGACAGTCGGAAATGACCCTTCAGCAGGGCCTGGGTCTCTTCGAATACTTCCATCACTTCGTCGTTATTCATAATGGTCCTTTCCGATATGGGTGCGGCGGATCAAGAGAAATGAGGCTTCATCGCTTCCACGAGTTTCTTGGCCTGTTCCCTGGCCGCTTCCGCGAAATCATTTTCCTGGGACGCGTAGAGGACCTGCCGGGAGACGTTCACCAGTATCCCGTATCCATCCTTGGTCTTGCCCTCGGTCAGGACGCCCTGCAAGTCCCCGCCCTGGGTGCCCACGCCGGGGACGAGGAAAACCGTGTCCGGCACCAGCGCCCTCAGGTCTTTCAGGAACTTCGTCTGGGTGGCCCCCACGACCAGGCCGATCTCTCCCTTTTTCCCCTGGGCCCATTGGACCGCCGTCTTGGCCACATGCTCGTAAAGTTTTTGCCCGTTCTGGAGGGTTTGAAGCTGGAAGTCGGCGGAAGAGGGGTTGGAGGTCAGGCACAGGACGAAGGAACAGGTCCCGGGATATTCGAGGAAGGGCTCGATCGAATCCTTCCCCATATATGGGGAAAGGGTGATGGCGTCCGAGGTCAAAAGGCCGTAAAAGGCCTTGGCGTAAGCCTGGGAGGTATTGCCGATATCTCCCCTCTTGGCGTCGGCGATGAACAGGGTGTCATAGGGGACGGATTGGCGCAACAATTCCAGGATCTCGAAACCCGTGGGTCCCAGGGACTCGAAGAAAGCCAGGTTGGGCTTGTAAGCGACCGCCAGGTCCTTGGTCGACTCGATGATGGAACGGCAGAATCTCAGGATGCCGTCGCGGTCATGGGACAAACCCTTGGGCATCTTGGCCAGGTCCACGTCCAATCCCACGCACAGACAGCCATGAGTCCTTTGGATCGCGGTTTTCAGTTTTTCGGAGAAAGTGCTCATTTTGTTTCCGGTTTTTCCAGGATTTTCGAATTCCGGCCGAGGAGGCATCCTCAAGAGATGCATTGTAACGAATCTTTAGGCCCATCGTTACAGTTATTTAATGGCGCCCATTTATATTCCAAGCCAACAAAAATAAAAAGAAGGACGGAGGTTGCCCATGAATTCCACAACTCTCGAGTCGATCTTCCAGGAATGCGATTTTTGCAAGATCAAAGGGACCTTGGGCCGGAACATCTTCAACAAGGACGGTTGGTATTTCTGCAAACCCTGTCTGTTGGAGATCGAACACGAGATCAAAACGAGGGCGGAAAAGAACTCCCAAAAGAACAATGCGCTTTCGATCAGCGAGAATAAAAACTAGGAAGGAAGCGACCCTTCCGAACTTCCGTCACTTTTGATTGATCACGCCCTGGAGGAATTGGGCGACGTCGGCCACCATCGCGTCCGTGACCTCATGGCCTGCGGAATATTCCTTGAAGATGGGTTGATATCCCGCCTGCTTGACCGCCGCGACGGTCCTCGCGGTCAGGTTCTCGGAAATGATCCTGTCCTCGGTCCCGTGCAGGATCAGGATGGGAAGGTTGAGCGGCGCCTTGGGCCGGGCCAAGGTCTTGCTAGGGTCCCAGATATAACCGCCCATCGAGACGATCGCTTTGACCCCGCCTTTATAATTCAGCCCAGCCTCCAGCGACATGACCGCTCCCTGTGAAAAACCCATCACGATGATGGGCCGGGGATGGTTGGGCTTTCCCTTGACGGCGGAAAAACGCCTCATCAAGCCGAATAAATAATCCCGGCTCCTGACCATGTCCGCCCGATTATTGGTCGGCAAGTCGTACCAGCCATAAGCGTAGGGCCCCACGGTCATGATCCCGTCCGGAAGGATATAGCGGCAGGGAGGCAGGTTCATTTCCTCGATCAGCGGGAATAAGTTGGCGCTGTTAGCGCCCAATCCATGCAAGATGAATACAACCGGCGCGTCATCGGGAATCTGGACCGGGCCGGCCACCAGGCATCGGTGACCCTGGACTTCTATCTCGGAAAAGATCGGGCCAGCGCTCGCCAGAGTGGTCATCCCGAAAATGCCCAGCGCCGCCAGCAAAACACACAAGGGTGATCTTGGTTTCATGTCTTATCTCCCTTTCATTCCAAAGTGTTTGTTTTCTTCATCCGATCAGATACTCAACCCCGGGATGTCATTGTTTCGCGTCTTTGGGCCATTGTTTGACCTCCAACTTGACCTTGGCCGTTCCCGCTTCCCTCATGCCGATGGCCCGTCCGGCCGTACGGGACAGGTCGATGACCCGGCCCGCCACATAGGGGCCCCGGTCGTTGATCCTGACCTCGGTGGTCATGCCGTTCTCCTCATTGGTCACCTTCACGACCGTTCCCAGGGGCAGGGTCTTATGGGCGGCGGTATAAGCGTACATATCGTAGACTTCCCCGTTGGCGGTCAGGTGGCCGTTGAAATCGGCCCCGTACCAGGAAGCGTACCCTTCCATCTCGTTCTTCCAATCATCCTTGCTGATGGGTTTCTCGACCCGGTCCATCTCAAAGGTGACCGGCTTGTTCGACGAGGTTCCGCGGGATTCCCGGTAGATCTGTTGGCGTATGGGCACACAGCCAACGGTCAGAAGGGAGAGGGATAATATAAGAAGGAGGACGGAATTCTTAAGGAACAATGAGCGCCCCGACCAGGGAGGAGACATTCGAGACCTTGTTCTCGACCATGTAATCCTTCAGGCCGTTCACCACGTTCAGGGCCGCGTTGGGTTCCAGGTAATTGGCGGTCCCGACGGCCACCGCTGTGGCGCCCGCCAGCAGATATTCCACCGCGTCCTCGCCCGTCACGATGCCCCCCATGCCAATGATGGGAACTTTGACCGCCTGGTGGACCTGGTAGACCACCCTCAAGCCGATGGGTTTGACCGCCGGGCCGGACAGGCCGCCCGTCACCCGTCGAAGCACGGGCTTGCGGGTCTTGGCGTCGATGGCCATGCCCACCACCGTATTGATGGCCGAAAGGGCGTCCGTACCCGCGTCCACGCAGGCCTTGGCGATGACCTGGACGCTGGTGACATTGGGGGACAATTTGGTGATGAGGGTATGGGTCGTGGATTTCCGGACGGCCGAGACCACCTTGGCCGCCACTTCCGGGTTCGAGCCGAACTCGATACCGCCTTCCTTCACGTTCGGGCAGGAAATATTGATCTCCAGCGCCCCGATGCCCGGATGGCCGTCCAACCGCGCGGCCAACTCGGCGTATTCCTCGATGGTCCTGCCGTTGATGTTCACCACCGCCGGCACCCCCGCCTTCCGCAGGAAGGGGAGTTTTTCTTTCAAGAAAGCGTCCACCCCGACGTTCTGAAGCCCGATGGAGTTCAGCATGCCCGACGGCGTCTCGGCCATGCGGGTCGTCAGGTTCCCGGCCCTGGGTTCCAGGGTGGTTCCCTTCACGATGATGGCTCCCAGGCTTTTCAAGGGATAGAACTTGGAGATCTCCTCGCCGTAACCGAAACAGCCGGAAGCGACCATGACCGGGTTGACCATCCGGAGTTTCCCGATGACCACTTCCGTCACGAGGGCTTTTCCCGCGGGAGTCTTTGTTTTTTTAGGCTTCATTTTCATCTTTCAGAAAACCTCAAATTTTTCACCACAGAGTCACAGAGACACTGCTAAAAGCGATTGTAAATTCATTGTTTCTAAATTTTTAATTTCCTTCACTGTGCCTCCGTGTCTCTGTGGTGGATTTTCTAACCGCCTTTATCCCAGTTTCTCCCAATCCACCGTAGCGCCGTCAAAGATCGGCCCTTCATAACAACTGCGGATCATCTTGATGGTCCCATCCCCCTGTTTGATGGGGCAGACGCAGGTCAGGCAGATGCCCAGACCGCATCCCATGTGTTCTTCCCAGGAAAGATAGGTGGGGATGCTGTATTTCTCGCCGACCATGGAAACGGCCTTGAACATGGGCCGGGGGCCGCAGGCGTAGATGACCGTTCCCTTGGCGGTCTCATTGGCGTCCAGATAGTCGTCCAGGGCCTGGGTCACAAAACCTTTTTTGCCCTTGGATCCGTCGTCGGTTGATATATAGAGAGGGACCTTCAGCTTTTTAAAGACTTCCAGGTCGATCAGGTCTTTGGCCCCTCTGGCCCCGAGGAATACGGTCATGGGGACCTTTTTCTTTTTCAGGGTTTCTGCCAGAAAGACCAGGGGCGCGACCCCGATCCCCCCGCTCACGATCAGGACAGGATGCTGGCGGTCCAGGAAAGGAAAGGGATTGCCCAGGGGGCCCAGGATGCCCAAAGTCTCCCCGGGCTTCTTGAGGGTCAAAAGCCTGGTGCCTTCCCTCATCTTGGCGTAAAGGACCTCGATACGGGAATTGCCTTTGGGACCTGGCATGACCCGGGCGATGGAAAAAGGCCTGCGAAGCAGGGGACTCAAGGCTTTCGAGAGGCGCACATTGATGAACTGGCCCGGCAGGGCATTCTTGAGGGTGCCGTTGTCCTGGAAGATCAGACGAAAATAATTCCCGACCGGTTCGTTGACCAGTATCTCTGCTTCGAAACTTTTGGGCTTATTCTTCAAAAGAGGTCCTTGTCAGGAAGTGGATTCAGAATAATTCCCATTCCAGTTCGAATCAACCAATTTGAACGGCAAACTTACGATGACAAAAGACTGAACCCTTTTTTGCCACCGATTAACACCGATTAATAAAGATAGGAATTGAAAATTGGCACATCTATGTTCATACCACCCTTCTATAAAACAAAATATAGAACGTGGTATAGACCCGCATTCATATAGAGTTTTATGGATATGTGGGGCATCGGTGGTTAATTATTTCTGTTAGAATTCATCCATGAGGAAAATTTCCCAGGTCCTTCTCGCGGCTTTCCTGATCTTCTTTTTCGAGTACAACCCCCGTGTCCATAACGGTCAGGAAAACCTGGCCTACGACCAGTTCGAGTCCGCCAAAGCCGACTTCAACAAACAGGACTACTACGCCGCCGCCCGCATGGCCCACCTGGCCAGCCTCAACCGGCCCGATTCGGCGGGCCCCTGGGTGCTTACCGGCCACTGCTTTTACCTGCTAGGCCAGGACCAGGCCGCGCTCTTCCATTATTCCACCGCCCTTCAGATGGACCCCAAGATCGGCAACCTGCCTCCCTTCCTCGACCGTTTAAGACAAGGCGCGACCCAGCCCCAGGCCATCGCCAAGGCCGACTCAAGGGTCCTGCGACTGCTCCATAAAAAGATCGGGCAGATGATCATGGTCAGCGTCCCCGGCGTGGCCCTGTCCGGCCAAAAGAAAACCTTCCTGAACGCGGGGTGGATCGGCGGGGTCATCCTTTTCGGGCAGAACGTGAAATCCCGGGCGCAGATCACCCAGTACATCACCGATATCCAGCGCAACTCGCCCACGCCCCTTTTCATCGCCGTCGACCAGGAAGGCGGCGCGGTGCGCCGGTTCCGCGAGGCCCAGGGGTTCCAATGCCTTCCCTCTCAGGCCGCCCTGGGGCAGACCCAGAACGCCGACCTGGCCTATCGTTTCGGCTTGCTCAGCGGGATGCAGTTGAAGGAAGTGGGGGCCAACCTGAACCTGGCGCCGGTGGTGGATATTGACCGGGGCATCCCTGATTCCATCATCACCCGCTACCGCCGCTCCCTTGGGTCCGACCCGCAGATGGTGTCCGATCTGGCCTTCCAGATCATCCGGGGCATGAAGGCCCAGAACATCCTGGCCACCGCCAAGCATTTCCCCACCCAATCGGTCCAGACCGCCAACCCCCACGACAACATGGCCATCACCAACATCCCCCTGCTGGAGCTGGAGCAAAAGGACCTGGTCCCCTACCGGAAGCTCATCGAGCAGAACCTGCTGGACGCCATCATGCTGTCCCATGTCATCTATAAGAACATCGACCCCGACCATCCGGCGTCCCTTTCCCACGAGATGATCCAAACCCTGCTTCGCAAGAAGATGGGTTTCCAGGGGCTGGTGATCTCGGACGACCTGAGGATGGACGCCATCAAACAGCGCTACCCCCTGGACGTCTCGGTGGTCCAGGCGGTGAACGCGGGCGTGGATATATTGCTGGTGACGGATAACATGGAAAAACGGGTGATGGACGCCCTGGTGAAAGCGGTCCAAACGGGCCAGGTGTCGATGAAGACCATCAATGAGTCCTACCAGCGCATCATGGCCATGAAGAAGAAATACGGGATCCTGACCCCGGCCCCCGGTACCGCCGCGGCCCAGGCCCCGCCCAGCCAACCGGCCCCGAACCGGTATGTCATGCGCCCGGCGGAAGCACAACCCTAGGATTTATTGCCCGCCACCAGGTTGCCCAGCCGTACCCCTTCAGAGGAAAACAGATACCCAATACAGCCACAACCGGCATATCCCCCTTTGACTACCGGCACTTATGTTGAGGCTTCAAGCCGAAACATAGGATTAAGTTGTACCGGGCCATTGGATATCAGGGCCCGGTGCTTTTGGAGCTTTCCACCGGCATTCCCGCCGGCATTTTGGCCTTCCACAGGCACGTTCACCGGCATTCCCACCGGCATTTGGGGCTTCCGCCGGCACGTCCACCGGCATTCCCACCGACATTTTGAGCTTCCGCCGGCACGTCCACCGACATTCCCACCGACATTTTGGGCTTCCGCCGGCACGTCCACCGGCATTCCCACCGACATTTTGGGCTTCCGCCGGCACGTCCACCGACATTCCCACCGACATTTTGGGCTTCCGCCGGCACGTCCACCGACATTCCCACCGAC
>Ga0326728_10004624_pt1 | contig 40281 bp, 36 predicted proteins | sample MB3enrmetagenome_FD_207602 | JGI IMG/M metagenome (GOLD analysis project Ga0326728, IMG submission 207602) | Lab enriched peat soil microbial communities from McLean, Ithaca, NY, United States - MB31MN | ecosystem: Environmental > Terrestrial > Soil > Wetlands > Peat | place: USA: New York... | reverse complement strand
AAGAACAGCAAACAATACCCACCCTGTCTTTTTCAGATTCATGACTCCCTCCTTTTGGCCTGATGTAAGTGACCGGCTGAAACCCGTTCATGCACGAACACATCCGGTCCATGAGCCGGTACGGGTTAGTAAACTGGAATTTCCCGTACGCATTGCTTAGGCCAGCCCTCCTGGGACTGGTCAATCCGTTTACTTTCCTCAATCATATTTCACCGGTCAGGACATGGTATTTCTCCCATGTTCAAATTTTGAATCTCTTGGCATTATATGGAATGAAAAAAATGATGGGGTGTTTCTCGTTGTTTATGAAGATGGGGGTATAGGAGACTTGATCGCCATTGTTCGTAATGGATGTACCAGTTACGAAATTGTTTTCCGGGACGTCCTTGAAGCTTTCGACATATATGCTCAATCCACCTACTTTGCTACCTTCCGTACAAAAATCAAGCGCACGGGCATTGAAAAGGAAAATGGGATGGAGCAGGATGGCCGATACCATCATGATGGTTAGATACCTGCACGTCATCACGATTCTCCTTGATCCCAGAGGTGCCCTCGTTTGGAAAATGACACGTCTTGATGCTTAACTGTAATTTTTTATCAGATATTCAAAATATATGCACGTAAAATGAAGGCGGTGCTTGCCTGGCTTCCATTGATGTTGCACCCAAAAGCGGCGGAAAAGGTTTTTGCAGACCATTCGGTTGGGACTTATGGAGGAGATGAGCTCTGTCTTTCAATTCTGGTGATCAGCGGTGGCACTATTGGAACCCCTTGCGATGCCCTCCGAGTAACAGCCGAGATAATGTGCGATGCCGTCAGGCGTGCAGGGGGTTCCTGATCTTCCGCGGCTGCAAGATTGCATATTGAATATACAAATGATTCTGGGTATCTAGCGAATTGCCCATATGGTGTCTAGCCATGGCGAACAGCTGGGTATCCTTATTAAATTTCTTCAACAATATGAAAAGTATGTAAGAGAAACACATAAAATAGATGCCGAATCACATCCAGCATGGCCAGATCTCTCTAGCGAAGCTGGATCATAACCGTTATGTCATCCTTCGGATTGATTTGGACTCTTTCCAATGATTTCGAAATCAAAACTTGACATCTAACCTCTAAGTTGCCATACTCGGACAGGTTTTTCTCAATTACCTGAATAAAAGAAATGGTATTGAAAGGGGTTTTAAAACCGGAAAAGAAGATCAAAAATCTTCTTAAAAGATGGTAGAACTTAAAAAATACGACAAACTGGAGGATTTTTTTAAGAAGGAGTCGGTGTCAAAAAGAGGCTATAGATAGATAAAGGGCTTGTTGGAGAAAAGAGTGCCGTCTGCACCAAGTTAGATTCATTGCTGGGATTGCATTAGGATATTAAGGAGCCACATTAAGCCGGCAGGTTGGACATTTGAAGAAATCGTATCAGGTCCGGATTCTCGGACAGGAATTTTCTGTTTTAAGTGATTCGGGTGATGATCATGTGGTCAAAGTCGTCCAATTTGTGAATAACAAGGTGGAAGAAATCGACAAAAACGTGAAACCTATCAATACCTTAGAGGTTGCAATCCTGGCAGCCCTCAACATTGCTGACGAGTATATAAAGAAGATCGATTCAAGTGATGACATTTGCCGCCAGGTCGAAAATCGGTCGAAAGAACTGATCGATCTGATCGATGCGGCAAAATAGATCTCGGCCCCGGACATTTGATGTAGTTTTTTAAGCCAACCCTTTATCGAACGCTGTCATATCCGCCTCGGCAGAACTGCCGACACAATCAAGACAAAGGATAGTAGTGTACGGGCGAGCGCCTCGGCAGCAAATGGCACCAAAAACGCCGTGGCAATCCCATTTGTGTCTGGAAGCCCTTACAGGCTATCCCCAAACAGAGAAGGAGGTGTCAATCGGTGTCTGATTACCTCACCATGATAATATTGGTCTTGGGGGCCCTGGCTATTGGGATCGTCATCGGTCTCATACTCAGGCAGAGGATTGCTCAGAAAAGGCTGGCCTCCTTTCAGACGCTGTCTGAAAGAATTGTAGAAGAGGCCAAGAAGGAAGCGGAGACCATAAAAAAAGAGGCGGTTCTGCAAGCCAAGGAGAATCTTCTAAGGGCCAAGACCGATCTGGAGAAAGAGCTAAGGGACCGCAAAACTGAATTGGATCAGCTTGAATGGCGTCTTCGCTCCAAAGAAGAGAACTTGGACAAGCGGATTGAAAATCTCTCGCAGAAGGAGACTGCCCTGGAGGGCCGGGAAAAGTCCTTCAGCAATAAAGAGAACCAACTGAATGACAAGCATGTCAAATTGGACGCATTGATTTCCGATCAGCAGCAAAAACTGGAAAAAATTGCCGGCATATCGACGGAGGAGGCCAAAGCATTGCTGGTCCAGTCGATCGAGGCCGAGGCAAAGCGTGAGGCTGCCGCAGCAATCCGCAGGATTGAGGATGACACAAAGCGTCAGGCGGACAAAAAGTCACGCGAGATCCTCGCATACGCCATTCAGCGTTATGCAGGCGACTTTGTGGCTGAAAATACCGTGTCTGTGGTTAATCTGCCCAGTGACGAAATGAAGGGAAGGATCATTGGGCGGGAAGGACGAAACATCCGTGCTATTGAGGCGGCCACCGGAATTGATCTGATCGTGGACGATACTCCTGAAGCCGTCGTCTTGTCCAGCTTCGATCCGATCAGAAGAGAAGTTGCCAGGATCTCCCTGGAGAGGCTTATTACGGATGGAAGGATCCACCCGGGCAGGATAGAGGATATCGTAAAGAAGGTCCGACTGGAGGTGGACCAGATCATCAGGGAGACGGGGGAGCGCACTTCCTTTGACGTCGGGGTTCATGATGTACATCCGGAGATCTTGTTCCTGCTGGGCAGCCTGAAATACCGGACAAGCTTTTCCCAGAATGTGCTGCAGCATTCTGTTGAGGTTGCCCACTTGATGGGCATGATGGCTTCTGAGCTGAAGCTCAACGTGAAAGAGGCGAAGCGGGCCGGACTGCTCCATGATATCGGAAAGGCGATCGATTATAAGGTCGAGGGCACACATGCGGCCATCGGGGCAGAATTCGCCAAGCGATTCGGTGAGCAGCAAAGGATCATCCAGGCTATCGCCACGCATCATGAGGATGGGATTACCAACACGATTCTTGGGGTGCTCGTCCAGGCGGCCGACACCCTCTCTGCGGCCCGTCCCGGGGCGAGGCGTGAGATGCTGGAATCGTACGTCAAGCGGCTGGAAGAACTGGAGGCCATCGCCAATTCATTCAATGGCGTGGATAAATGCTTTGCCATCCAAGCGGGGCGCGAGATCAGAATTCTGGTGGAAAATGAGAAGATTTCGGACAATGACGCCGTCATGCTCTGCAAGGATATCGTCAAAAAGATCGAATCCGATCTGACCTATCCCGGCCAGATCAAGGTAACGGTCATTCGGGAAACGCGCGTTTCCGATTTTGCGAAATAGGCTTTGATGAAGATTCTTTTTATCGCAGATATCGTGGGGAGACCCGGACGCCGCGCCGTCCGGGAGCTTCTTCCATCCCTTGTGCCGCAATATTCCATTGACCTTGTTGTGGCCAATGTCGAGAATGCCGCTGCGGGATTCGGTGTGACCCAGGAGGTGGTCGAAGAGCTTTTCAGCTACCAGATTGATGTCATGACCTCTGGAAACCACATCTGGGATAAAAAGGAGGCTGCAGAGTTCATCGGCGATTATGAAACGCTCCTCCGGCCGGTTAACTATCCGCCGGGGACGCCGGGCCGGGGAAGCGTCATTGTACCCACCGCACTGGGGATCCATGTCGGTGTGGTCAACCTCGTGGGTCGTGTATTCATGCGGGCGGTTGATTGCCCTTTCCGCACGGTTGATATGGAGATAGAAAGACTTCGCCATAAGGCCAAGGTGATCCTTGTGGACGTCCATGCCGAGGCGACATCTGAAAAGCAGGCATTGGGCTGGTTTCTGGATGGCCGGGTGAGCGGCATCGTTGGAACGCATACGCATGTGCAAACGGCCGACGACAAGATCCTGCCGAATGGAACGGCCTATATCACCGATGTCGGGATGACAGGACCCCACGACTCCGTGATCGGAACTCGAAAGGAAGCAATACTGGAACGGTTTCTGCTTCAGATGCCCAACAAATTTGATGTGGCCAAGAATGATATCCGCTTCCAGGCGGCCGTGCTCGATATCAATGAAACCACGGGCAAATCCCGCGGCATCGAACGCCTCGACATGCCTTTGTAGAAGCCATACATGGTCATTGTGAGGGTTTAAGTTGTCGCCCCGAAACCATACCTTGTCATCCTTCTATGTTACAAAGCAGGTCTCTTTGACATAGAAAACAAGCATGATGTTTTATTGGATTGCCATCCTTAGTTTTGAAGTTCCTGATCTTGACGCTATCCAACTAAAGTAGAGCCAGTTGCTCCGCATAAGGTCCCGGCATAGGCGGCGCCTCATAGGGGGTACCGATCCATTTCCATAAATCCCTATAGCTGACAGGTGATAGCACAGTATGGCCGCCATAGTCGAAAGATACGAGAGCACTCGCACTGACCCCGTTTTTCAGAATATCGCTGACTGCGATGTGACGGTGGATGGTTTAGGATGAAATGTTTTGAGTGACTGAGATTGCTGCGTCGACCTTCGGCCTTCTGGCAATGACGACAGATGGGTTTTGACAGTATGAGTGAAAGATTCCAGAGGATAGTGGCAAATCAGGTTCCTCTCTTTCTGCTTTCCATTGTCATTTTCTCTATAGCGGCTGTTCTCGGCTGGGAGAAGCTGCATTATGGTTTCAATTTTTTTGACGAGGGCTTGTTCATGACGGAGGCCTGGCGTCTGACTGCCGGTGACCACTACTTCCAAGATAAATTTACGGGCGCCCTCAATTTATCCCCCTTCATAAGCAGCATCTTTTTCAATATCGCACCGGATATCACCCTTCTCGGTTTCAGAAAACTTCAGTTTTTCCTTACAATCCTCTCATTGATCCTATTGAGCATCGCTCTATATCAAACCAATAGGATTTACTGGTATCAGCTTTTTGTTTTTTCCCTTTTTGCCTTTACAGGATTCAACTTGACAGGGGGGATTCCCAACCTATTTTATCACACGTACCCCCACCTCTTTATTACACTGCATCTGGCTGCCCTTCTATTCGGTTTGTATCAGCCATCCGTTACCGTGCGGCGAATATTGTTCCTGCTTTCCGGCTTTTTTCTCTGGTGCATCAGCTTCAATCTGCTTCATCTCAGCCTTGTCATTTTTTCACCGATTGTCCTTTTTATTTTTTTCCGCATAAAAAAACACAATAATGGAAGAATTGGATTCATAGACCTGCTTTTCATATACCTGCCAATCGTTGTTTGCTGGGGAGTATTTATTGCTGTTTTTAATAGGGCTTACTTCCAGAATATTCTGAACACGCTTCAGTTGATGAAGATGTCAAAAATGTATAAGTACAAAAACCTGATTCACGTGAACTGGGGAGTGCTGGCGCGCGTATTCATAACCTTTTTATACCTGCTGACTTGTGTCTACAGCATCCTTAAATTAAAACTTGTTTCTCGCGTCATTGCCCTGCTGCTTCTTTCATTATCAATGTTCATCATCATTAAGACCTCTTTCTTTGGGCTGATCCCGTTGCCTGAGCGACTGTTTTTTTTCGATAAGCCAATGTGGCTGGCGGGCCTGCTGCTTTCATTTCTGATCATTTTCACATTTTATATCCTGTGGAAGATGCGCAGAAAGCAGGAATGCAGCAGAGAGGAAATCATCGCAGTAATCTTGGCTATCCCTTCCATAATCTTATCCGTAAGCAGCATCACATTTTCTTTTAACGGCGCTCTTAATGTGCTTGATTATTCAATACCTATAGTCGGTGCCATGAGTATGTTGATTCTGTCACATAAAAAAAGGGCGCTATCAGACTATATGGTTCAATTCCTGATATTATTAATGCTGTTTACCCCGTTTTATTCTTCCACGGCCCGCTTCAATTGGTTGTTCACATGTTTTGATGTGGCTCCTAGAGATGCCAATGCAGAAATAGATGACGGTTTCTGTAAGGGCATCAAAACCAATGCGGTTTATAAGGACCTGTATGTCTGGCTTGAAACGATGGCTGATAAATATACTCAAAAGGATGATTTTATCATTTCCTATACATGCACTGCCATGGTCCATATGATAACGAAGAGGCGTCCTGCCCTTGATGAGTCAGCCATTGATTTTTGGATTTATCCGTATGAATACTATGAAACGGCCATCAGCAGGATGAAAAAAGAAAGGCGTGAACCGTCGCTGGCATTTGTTTTTGAAACAACCCCTGCCTTCCTTTCGCCTGACCTTGAGGGAGGTAATTACTATTACATGTACATGAAGCTGATTCACTTTCCTTCGGATGATCCGGTGACAAAATATATTGCTGGGAATATGAGGCCAGTGGAGGAATTCAGAACGGCTGATGGGGTTAATGTCAGGTGTTATATCAAAAAATAGTTAGATCTTTGCAGATTAAACAAGATGGCAGAAATACCAGACTTATTTCGTATCAACCCATCCGAGAAAATATCCAAAATATTTTTTGGGTTCGTAATAGGTTTCAACAATCATGTCAGAGTTCATGCGCGCTACCACACCCTGTACGTAAACGGCCCCTAGATAATCATTTCCATACTTGATGAGGATACTCATTTCATCCAATGTGGTTGAAGCATTGATTACACGCGTGCGTAACGCATACTGCCCTACCGGTCTTGGCGGGTACTGGGGTTCAACTGACTCGGCAATGATTGTGCCGTTATACGGATTCATCAGCTTTCGATATGCGGCAGTAACTTCAATGCAGCCCACATCGCCCTGATTGATAAAATACCCGCCTGCTTCGAGCGGCCCTGTGCCGCATACCCTGTATTGGGGTTGGGCTACCTCATAGACCATGAATGGGGTTTCACAGAACACCGCCTGGCCGGTTATAGGATTATATGCGCACAATGTTCCGTTAGTGCCCCAAACATACTTTAGTTGATGTGCATCGATTTCAAAGTCACTATCTTTTGCAAGAGACAAGTAAAGGCTATCATTCGCATCAAGATAGAAACCTTTACCATTCGCTTGAACAAGCATCATGGTATTCTTAGTCGGTTGTGGCGAGATCATCTGACCGAGTGGAGTTTTCAGCTCCTCTTGACTCAACCGTCTGACTTCAGACCATGCATTGGGGATATTAAGCGAAAGTGAGATATTCAGTAGGGTGATTAAGACGGTAAGAGCGGTTTTTTTCACAACGAAGCACCTCTTTGCCGCTTTTAAAAAAATAATGCCTTGAAACTACTTGAAATTGCCACATTACACTACTGCACTTTGAAAGATAATAGATTCCATCTCCAAGATCAAGCACCTTTTTCTGTTTGCACTAAATTGATAATAAAGTATTACTTTGGACTCGCACTATCACATAGTCTAACGTATGGGGAACAATGCTGTCAAACATTTTAAAGAAGGATTGGATCATATGCGAATAAGAATGATCAGCCTAATAACTTCATAATTCATTGTATGAATGGCTGGTCAAGGATATGCTGCGTCATGTACACCATGGCAGGTTTCGATTTGGGACTCGGTACAACTGTTTTCCCAGGACTCAAATGTCTATGGACTGAGACTGAACCTTCCATAATGGAAACAATAAAAATGTCTTTGGGGTGGATATAGGCTTATTCAATCAGATATCAGAGCATGGCGGCGGTCTCCAGCTAGGAATAGACAATAGTTTCATATCTTCCTATTTATCGTGGACTCCGGACCAGTCTTTTTCTGGCATTCGGCTGGGTGTATGCAATGGCGGGAGTAACTTTAAGGGTTTCCAGTTCGGTTTGGTCAATTATTATAACCCCAATGTCGTCGAGGATGAGAGAGGCGGGAATTTTTCGGGCATTGCTATTTTGGAGGTATTAATCTTTCATTGCGAACAACCGGTTTCCAATTTGGGGCGGGTAATACTGCATACAGCATGAACGGCATGCAGTTCGGCGAAATCAATGCCGTGCAAAGGAAATTAACAGGCGTTCAAATTTCCATCTTGTTATTTAACATGGCTGATGAAGTTGAAGGATTGCAGCTTGGCCTGGTGAATTATACGAGAAAATGAGGGGCATACAGATTGGAGTGGTCAACATAATAACAGACAGTCCACTTTTTTTCTGGCCCATTGTGAATGCTTACTTCTAAGGTATTTAAAACACAATAATCAGGCAATCCCCGACAGAAACCAGGCACTGTTATCTTATATTTATATGGATCCAATCGTCTTGGTTGGAGTTTGGTGTACCAATGAGAATCTTTCCTCACTAAAAATATCGGGCTGTTATGTTGACACTCGCCGCTAACAAGGTTTTTAACAAGGAAACCCTTAATGATTATGGAAGCCGAGCAACGGCTTGCCGGTTAATATGGCCGGGTATGGGAGGAATAGGACCGGAAAACACATGATATCATGGGTCTACAGAAAGGATTTCAATCAGAAGTTCAAATGTAGCTTATTTTGATGATAAAATGCGATTTTTTACCCTTGCGCAAGTGAATTTCACCTTTATTATTTGCGTTGTTCAGGCCGATCTTTTCATCAAACTGCTTGATTTGCTGATCATTTATGTACCCCCCTCCCTGGGATAAAAGCCGCCTCGCCTCACCCCGGGATGAACATAGCCTTGCCTCGTAGAATAACTCGAATGCTGGGATGCCTGCCTCCAGTTCCTGCCTTGTTTTTTTCATGGAGGGAATCGCCGAAACATCTAGAATATCATTTTCTCTCGGGATCGTGCTAGATGGAAGGATGTCTTTCTCTATGGGTTTGGTTCCAAAGGCTTGTGCGGAAGCTTTCCAGGCTGCGACGGCTGCTTCTTCTCCATGGGTTATTTTCGTTGCCTCAAAAGCCAAGACGCCTTTTGCCATATTCAGTTGCGCATCCTTAAGGTTTTGAGTCTGTCGAACTTCCTCCATGGGGAGGAATGTGAATAGGGAAAGGAATCTTTCAACATCGGCATCTTCCGTGTTGATCCAGTACTGGTAATATTCATATGGAGTTGTGAGCGACCCATCAAGCCAGACTGTGCCTTTCTCGGTTTTTCCCATCTTGTTGCCATGGGAAGTGATAAGCAATGGGAAGGTCATACTATAAGCCTGCTTACCCTCCACCCGGCGGATCAAGTCACTGCCCGCCACCATATTTCCCCACTGGTCATTACCCCCCATCTGCATCACACAGCCATAATTCCTGAAAAGATGCAGAAAATCATATGATTGCAAGAGCATATAGTTAAACTCGATGAAGTTTAATCCTGTCTCCAGGCGGGCGCGGTAACTCTCTGCGGCCAGCATCCGATTCACACTGAAGTAGCGGCCGATGTCTCTCAGGAATTCAATATAATTCAGGGGGACGAGCCAGTCTGCGTTATTCAGGAGCAGCGCTTTGCCTTCACTGAAGTCAAGGTATTGGGAAAGCTGCTTCTGGAGGCAGACGGCATTGTATTCAATCTGTTCCTTTGTTAGAACCTGCCGCATTTCTGTCTTGCCGCTTGGGTCGCCGATGAGACCGGTTCCACCACCGACGAGAGCGATGGGACGATGGCCATAGTGCTGCATGTGAACCAGGGACATGACCGGGACGAGGCTGCCGATGTGAAGGCTTGTTGCAGTGGGGTCGAAACCTATGTAACAGGTGATTTTTTCGTTGTCAAAAAGGCGGCGGATGCCATCATCGTCGGTTACCTGTTCGATGAAGCCGCGCTCGATCAGTACTTCGTAGACGCTTTTCATATCTGCTTCAATCCTCCCTGGTCCCCCTTTCAGAGGGGAAAATCATAGATCTTGCTTCAAGTTCAGACCCTATGATTAAAAAAGTAAAAAGCAAGTCTCGACTCTCTGTGGAACGTTTTATTCATGACTACAAAAACATCCACAGAGGAAGCTTGCCATCATAAACGATAACAAACTTGATTTCGTAGGTCAACCCTTTAGGTGGTGATGGACGTATACAAGAAGAGCTGGAGCGTTAGCATCCATAACAAGGATTTTGAACATTAGACTTTTACACAACCCCCCAAGGTCGGGGTACTTGCCAATTACTTAAAAGAACCTTCCCAGGCGCCACGTATCATTCGGCATACGAGACGGGTTCAGTGGTTTCTGGATGCAGACCAGTTCGACCAGAGAGGGATCCCGTGCATGGTGATCAACCCTGCCAATATGCCGACTTAGGACAGGGAAAAGGCAGGCAAAGCTCATGTGATGTATTCTTTTGCATGGATCTCGGAGATCGGCATATTCGGGAAAGATATTTCAAATCGATCAATGATATTTTCGTTATTAACGTAAGTGTTTCAAGAGTTTATGGCATCAATAAAATTCAGCATTGAGACACTAGTGAGTTAAACAAGATATTGATACAAAAAAAATCTATAGGTGATATAATAGTATACCTTTTTTATTCATCAGGTTTATGAGAATGAGGTTATGAGACACAAATACTGGACAGGTTTGGTAGTGATATGGATGGTTGCCTTAATTCTTTGCGCTTGCAGTGATCCCGATTGGCTGACGGAAAGTCCAAATAGTAATCAAACAGCCCAAATGGGGGGTGCCATGCAAGGTAATCCCCTTAAACTTACTGCGGATGTTTCGACCATGGAAAGCCTTGCCGGTGTGAACGGCATCACGACGGACGGGACCCATCTTTACATTACGGATACCGTTAACAATACCATTCAGCAGATCGTCATATCCACAGGCGCAGTGACGACGTTAGCAGGGACGGCGGGATCAAGCGGCTCTGCCGATGGGATGGGCGCAACAGCGCGTTTCAACTCTCCTCAGGGCATTACCACGGATGGGACCAATCTTTTCGTTACAGATACCGGTAACAATACCATCCGGCAGATCGTCATATCCACAGGCGCGGTGACAACGCTGGCAGGAACGGCAGGATCAAGCGGTTCCGCAGATGGGGTTGGTTCAGCGGCAAGCTTCAACTCGCCTGAGGGTATCACGACGGACGGGACCTATCTCTATGTTACGGATACAGCTAACAATACCATCCGCCAAATCTCCATATCCACTGGAATTGCACCTCAGTGGACAGGAGATGTAGCTGGAAGGGTAACGACCTTAGCCGGGGCGGCAGGATCAAGCGGTGCCGCCGACGGAACCGGCACTGCAGCGCTCTTCAACTCCCCTCAGGGCATCACCACGGATGGGACCAATCTTTATGTTACGGATACCGCTAATGATACCGTCCGGACAATCGTCATATCCACGGGAGTGGTCGTTACGATCGCAGGGCCGGCAGGATCAAGCGGTGCCCCCGATGGAACCGGCACTGCAGCACTCTTCAATTCTCCTGAGGGCATCACCACGGATGGGACCAATCTTTTCGTTACGGATACCGGTAACAATACCATCCGGCAGATCGTCATATCCACAGGCGCGGTAACAACGCTGGCAGGAACGGCAGGATCAAGCGGCTCTGCCGATGGGACCGGTTCAGCGGCACGCTTCAACTCACCCAAGGGCATCACCACGGACGGGACCTCTCTTTACGTTACGGATACAGCTAACAATATCATCCGGAAAATCCAGTAATGAAAGAGCTGACCCAAATCTATGCAAATCAGCAGCCTCACTTTGAAAAATCCGGTTTTTTTCGCACCTACGGCCGGCATTACGGATGCTCCTTTTCGTATCTTTTGCCGACGCTTTGGTTGCAGCCTTGCCTGTACGGAGATGGTAAGCTCCAACGGCCGTATATCGTCAGATGGTTTTGGACAGATTGGATAAAAACTAAGAGAAGGTTTCAGCACCTATATAAATCTTTCCTGCTTTTCAGCAAGCCTCAAAGTACGAGTCTGCTTTCCTTGAAGATTGCATTTTAATTGAGATTGGACATTACTTGTTTCTAATTCGCATAGAGGGATTTTAAGCCATACTAAGAAACTTCTTACTATTCTGGAACCCACCTATGCGTCATGAACTAGTTTCATCCTCCAGGTATAGGGTTACCGAAACAAGTTAAGATAACGAGGTGGGAAACTGGTTATTGTCGAGAGGATAGGGCTCGGTTAAGGTTATTGATGGCAATATTATAGTTCGGATCTATTTGAATGGCCTTATTGAAATACGATATGGCCTGCTCTTTTCTGTGCATACTCATCAATATAATTCCCATGTCGTTATAGGTCTGAGCGTTTTCGGGATCAAGATTTGAACAGGTTGTCAGATAGGAAAGAGCCTCATTGAACCTGCCTTGCTGCCATAGCATTTTTGCAAGTTCATGATAAATGTTGAACCACGGATCGATTTTAAGGGCTTCTTCAAAATTAGCGATGGCCTCTGCGGGTTGACCGTTACTCTTTTGATAGGTTCCTAGGTACCAGTGGGCCATATAGTTTTCCGGGTGCATTTCTATCGCATGAGTCATCAGGGATGTCGTGTTTTGCCAATATCCGATTTGGTTCTGGGTGACTATTGCAAGAATGATGAATATTACAATAACCCCTATAGCTGTGATAACTCTATGAAACGGGATGCGCCTTACCAGATCTGTCATTCCCCAGGCAATCATGACAAAGATGCCGATGAGCGGAATATACGTGTATCGGTCGGCATAGGCCTGATGACCCAACTGAAAGATGCCGATGACGGGAAGCAGTGTTCCGAGGTACCAGAACCATCCCACAAGAAGATACGGGTGTTTCTTCCTTATCCAAAGAGCAAAGATGGTCACTCCTGCGAGGATCAACAGCGATCCGGATATTTGCCAGAATGGAATAACAAATGGATGATGGATCGGATAAAGAACGGCAAGATCAGCAGGCCAGAACAACTTCTGCAGGTAAATTATATACGACCGCAATGCATTTTCAATGCATGTCACTACAGGGACGCTGACCAGATTAAGAACACCACCGCTTTTTTGCGACACATATCCGATAATAGAAAAGATCAAGGATAGGATAAAAAGGGGTATCTTCTCAATAACAAGCCGGCGGACTTGCACAGTATCAAAACGCGCAAGGGGCCAGTAATCGAGAAGGAGAAGAACAAATGGCAAGGTGATCAGCATGGGCTTGGCCATCAGGCCGATCGTGAACAGAATTATGGCTAGGACATATCTCAAGGCTTTTGGTTGTTCCACATAGCGTATATATGCGACCGTCGTTAACATCCAGAGCATTGCACTGATGACGTCTTTCCTTTCCGATATCCAGGCGACAGACTCCACATGAATGGGATGAATGGCAAATAATCCGGCAACAATGGCAGACTGCCAGGTCGACCTGGTCATTCTATATAGAATGGTGAAGAGCAGCAATCCCGTGATGATATGAAACAACAGATTGATAAGGTGATAGAAGGAGGGGTCGAGGCCAAAAAGCTCATCATCCAGCATCAGGGACATCCAGGTGATAGGATGCCACATCACTATGGCACCCTTGATCAGGGATGCAGTTGAGAAAGCCCATTGGATGCCTTTCCAGGACAGGCCGTCTTTTACAACAGGGTTTTCATAAACATAGATATCATCATCAAAATTAACAAAGCCGCAGTGAGTGACAGGCCAATAGGTGACCAAGGTAAGGACTGCTATAAGAAGGCATATTGAAATATAAGCCAGTCTCTTTTTCTGAGTTCTGTGTGCCTTTATAGGAGATTGGGTCATTTATATAATCGTTCGTTGTCCTGGATGTCCATCCGCATGGCAAAAAGAAGGGATTGGAAACAGCCGATAAACAATAAGGGTAAAGACAATCATTGTGATGTTAGGAACATTGCCTCCTTCGGGCCAGATCCGGATAATTTTGAGTATGTATGGAATTATTGCGATCCCGAGAATAAACCAGAAAGGGTATAGAAGGAACAACGGATGGAAATCGCAGAACAGGCATTTGATCCACAAACGCTGGAAGAATGATTTAATGGGCTGCCAAATGATTGGGGGAATGAATTTAGAGATCTTCATCTTTGATTGTTCCCAAATTTCATGTACCGGCTTGATCTCCGCTTCCTTAAGCACACAGAATGCAATATTTAGCCTCAACCGCATATCGTTGGTCATGTTGTATCTTTTGTATATCTCAGAAATACGGGCCACCTCAAGAACCCTTAAAGAGATGGCGGTGCAGCCCATCTGGGTGTCCGATACACGCCGATAGCTGCACCGACACCACCGTTGCTGATGTTGTTGATTAAAATGATTCTGCCGGTTTCAGAGTGTTCATTTACCACCTCGGAAGGAAGATACCGATAGAGGTTGGCCTCTTTCATCTCATAAAGTACAACCTCGGTCCTGTTATATTGTGTTGCGCACAGCTTGCATCTTTCGATCCGTATGCCCGGCCCGGTTGATCTTTTTTGTTGAATATAATCTGAGACGAATGTAACCGTAGCATCTTTAGAGCAGTCATTGATGACGACAATTCGGTCAACGAAATCTGGCATGGCATCAAGGATTTCAATAACCTGTTGTTCTTCATGAGATGCCGCTACAACCACTGCTGTAGTCGTGTGGTTCAGCATCGCATTTTCCTACTTAGGGAGTACGCTGACAGAAATTTCATAATGTATTTAGCTAGATATTGCAACTTTTTTCTTCTGAGACGGTACTATGTTATGTGATATGGTTTTGACAGAGTTCCTGACACGTGGTTAGCCTACTGCCTGAAAGGGATATTTTATATGAGTACGGCATATCGGTTCGTAATGAAAGCAGTAAAGATTATAGCCGTTATTTTCTCTTTTGCACTCTCCTGCTTGCGATTCCATCGAATACATTCGCCGGCATGATAGCCATGTCCGATGCCGAGCTCAATTCCGTGACAGGAGCGGGCTTTTCGAGTTTTACTTTCAATACAGCGACCGGGGTTGCTGAAGCAGATTTCAATATATTGGCGGAAGGTTATTAGCAGATCAGTTCCGTGAAAATGGGATACTGGAATCCTGGATCCGAATTGGACGAACGTCAGCTTTGGGACACCGAGTACAGATATCATCCTGAAAAACTTCTTTATTAAGGCAGCATTTACGAACTTCAGCTCTGCATCGAGCCGACATCTTACCAGCTTTGAATTTGGATTCAAGAATGTGGTTAGCGGTCAGTTGTCTGCTATATTCAATAGCTTAAGTCGGATAGGCTATGCTTACCGGTCTGGATCTCCGACGACACAGACTTTCAACCCGACCAGTTTTTCATTTGTTATTGCACCCGCTGGCTCAAACAAGGGGATCTGGACGCGCTTCTGATTTTTCCTAACAAGATGAGGAGGGCAATAGGTTTACTTGCCCTTGATCAGATTCTGGTAGTATGCAGTACCGCGGATATTATTTAAGTCCGGATCTGTTTTAATGAGATTCCAGTCTTTCAGTCCTCTTTTGACTGCCTTATCAAGCCAACTTGTTGCTTCTTCTTTTTTGTTTTGCAAAGCATATAAACTCGCTAGGTTATAGTAACCATCCGGTATGTTAGGCTGCAGTTCGACTTTCTTTTTCAGCAGCGGCAGGGCTTGTGCATATTCCCCTTTCTTCATGTAAACAAGGGCAAGGTTATTTAATGCCGGGCTGTAATTCGGTTGGATTGAAAGGGCTTCTTTATATTCTGTTTCGGCTTTTGCGATGAGTCCCTGGTTCAAATAGGAGTTGCCTGTATGATAATGCTGTACTGTTTTTTCAAGGCTTACATTAGCTTGTACGACTTTCTTGTATTGTGCCTGGACCTCGCTCGCCGAGGTCGGTTTCTTCTGTAAAATACTTAAATTGTTCATTGCCGGTGGATACTTCGGCCTGATCTCTAAGGCTTTTCTGTACATCTTCGCAGCTTCAGCAGTATCTCCCCTAAACCGGTAGATATTTCCCAGGTTCACATAGGCTTCCACAAAATCGGGCTTTATTTTCAAAACCACTTTGTATTCTGCATAAGCTCGAAGGGGTTCACCCATTTTCATATACAGCCCCCCAAGATTGAAATGGGCTACATGGTTCTTTGGATCGATTTTTAAGACTTCCTGGTTCAGCTTAAACGCTTTATTGAAAAGACCTTTGTTGGATGCAATGGTTGCAAGGTTGATCTTCGATTCCGTATTGCGGGGATCAATTTTCTGAACCTTTTCGAATTCGGTTTGTGCGCCATCAATCTGTCCTGTTCTTTGATACAGGATTCCTAAATTATAATGTGCGCTGATGCTGTTTGGCTTAATGCGTAATGCAGCGTTGTATTGTTCGAGAGCTTCCCGAATCCGATTTCTTGTTGCGAGGTTAAGGCCATAATTTACTCTGGCATCGGCATCGTTTGGTACGAGCTGCACCGCTTTTTCAAGATGGCGGCCTGCCTCAGCAATCATATTCTTTTCTGTATAGAAACGGCCAAGCATCTTATGAACCAAGCCATCGTTTGGATTGAGCTCCTCGGCGATCCGGTATTCATGGATGGCATTATCGATATTTCCAGTTTCTGCATAAACGTTACCCAAATTTATATGTGGTTCATCGAGCGACGGGTCAAATTTGATAGCCTTTTGGAAGGCCGTGGCCGCATCTTTCATCTTGCGCATTCCTGCATACGCATTACCTAAATCGTTGAATGCTCCTCCGTAGTTAGGGACTAATCGAATAGCGGTAGTGTAATACAAAATAGCCTTGTCATACATTTTTTTTCGACTATAAATATTACCAGCATTAATATAAGTTTCAGGATAAAGTGGATTGAGTTTCAGGCCGGTTTCATATTCAGAGAGTGCTTTGTCAAATTGCCCGCTGTCCTCATAACAATGTCCCATACCCAGATGAGGTCTCGTTTTGTTTGGTGAAAGCGCCAACTCGTGCTTCCAGAAAGAGGTTTCATCCCGCCAGACTTCATTTCTTTGATACGTTGCAAAGATAAGCAATGCCACTATCGGTGTGAAGATGAACCATAGGATGACATTCTGAAGATTTGCTGTTTTAGACGCTTTATCGGGAATAGCCGCAACCAGGTACAGGATTAAAGAGACAAAAATAAATATGAATCCTATGGACGGTAGATAAGTGCGGTGTAAAAATACAAGCTCAAGGGGTATAAATGTGGATTCCACGGACAGTGTGATAAAAAACCACAGAATAAAGAATGATATGAGGCGATTCTTTCGAACCAGGGCTATAGCGATGAAGATAAGAGCTATGATCAGCAGGAGCGAATAAAATGTTGTCATCGGATTGAACAGGCCATGGGAGATAGGGAAATCATAATCGAATTGGAGCTTGTTGGGATTAGGATATAATAGAAGGCCTATATACAGGATAACGATACGAAGTTCAGTCCATAAACGCTCGGGTAAAGTAAAATTACGAATCTCATATGCTGCCATGAGCCAGGATATGGGATTTTTCCCTATATACATGGGATGTCTCACTATATACAGCCATCCGATTGCAATGATGACAACAAGGATTGCCACAATATATTTGAGGCTTTTCTTAAACCATGCGGTGTCAGTCTGCTGAAAGAAATACCATTCATACAGGAAAGCCACGAGAGGAAGAGTGACCGTGATTTCCTTGGTACCAAGTCCCAGTATCCACGCTATCATGGAAGCGGCAAAATAGAGCCATGTATGCTTGCTTGGCGTGAGATTTTTATCTGAAAGCCCGGCAGCTGCCATCTGGTTGAGGCGCCCTTTTATATAAAGGAGGAGGGATAAAAGGTAGAACATGGCTGCAAGGCTGTTCATACGCTGCACGATATAGGTGACAGATTCGATCTGAAGAGGATGGACCATCCAGATCAACGCGACGAGAAAGGAAGGAATATCGTAGTTCGCTGTATTCGTTAAATCGGAGTGCTCAAAGTCTTTCAGGTAAGAGAAGCCCTTGTTGATCCTGAGGGTGACCCGTATAAAGAAAAAAATCAGGATGCCGTTGATCAGGTGAATCAGGATGTTGACCAGATGGTAGCCAAACGTATTGTATTGCCCGGCATAATAGTTCAGGGCCAATGTGATATTGGCTACGGGTCTGTTCGGTGCAATCGATTTGAAGGCTGCATTGTAAAGCTTTTCAGCACTGAGATGGACAACACGAATATATGGATTGTCCGAGATATTGATCGAATCGTCGAAATGAAAAGGGGCATTGAAGGTGTGAAAATAGCCGATCAGCGTCAGACCAATAAGAAGAAGAAGCAAACAGACAATTCTTGTCCGTTCATTGCTGAGAAATAATGAGTCTTTCTTCATAAATAATCCCGATTGATATATTTTTTTATTACCTCTGTTCAATGCAGGCGTTCAACCTTAATTAACCAAAAAAAATACTCAGTTAGCTTTAGAAAAGAGACCTAATTTAAAATTTCTGATTGACTTTTGAGGGCAGCACCATATATACGAAAGGTCAAAGTTATACAAGTTAATTTTTATTATCCTCTTCCCTAATTCAAAAGTACTAAAACAAAAGTAGTAATTTCTTAAAATCAGAAACATTGCCTTGACAAAGTGTTGGTGCGCATGATTATATATACTCAACTTTTAGGATAAGTCTTTTAAATAGCAACGTTTTTATCAACAGTTAACAGGTTCAACGCAACAAAATTCTTTGAAAGGGGGTGTGATGCCGGGAAACTAATGAAGGCAACTTTTTCAAATTACAACATGGTGAGGTTTTACGGTTTTACAAATTTTTTTAAACAAATCTAAGGAGGATCAACCATGAAGAAGTTATTGGTAATTTTAGCGATTGTGCTGCTTCCTCTGAGCGCATTTGCTGGTATGAGCGCCATTACGGACAGCGAAATGTCAGCCGTGACCGGTCAGATGGGTGTGTCGATCGCGATCGTTGACCAGCAGCAGGACCTCTCCCTGGCAGCCCTTACATGGGGTGATGTGAATACAGGGACCCGTTGGGTTGCGGGCCAGGCTACCAGTATGAGCCCCGGTTACATCAACATCAACGACATCGCCATCAACAAGAACACCACAACCCTGAACGGTGTTACGGGTAGCAACGGTGTCTGGGCTGACCCGCTCAAGATCGATGTCGCATCGTTAGGTCCAGTCGGCGCCAACCAGCCGTTTGCTGCATTGGCTAATAAGACTGCCGTTATCATCAGCCTTTCCGACTCAGTTCAGACGATTGATTCGATCTCAATCGGATCCATCACGCTGGATACTGCCGTAGCTACGATTTCAGTTACGGCTGGCGGTGCCGCCCGCGGTACGGCGACATTCTATGCCGCCCTGAACGCCGGTGCACAGTATTCCTATGTGAACACCACCACAGCAGTCAATTCTCATCAGCTTGGCCAGATCTACATCCAGGGCTTCAAACAGATTGGTTACTCGCATCTGGAAGGCTACCAGCTTAACACAGCAGGTATGGCCTACCTTCCTGTTGCACAGCGTCCTGGCTACATTGCGATCTTTGCGCATGATTCAGCTGGTAACTAATTTAACAGTTTTTGCTTGATGAAAAAGAGGTTAGGGCTTCCCAACCCTAACCTCTCTTTTTTTCTGGATAAAATGTTCGGAAACTGTTATGAATATAGTTGGAATGATGTGTAAATTTATCATCTTAGCATTATTGTCGGGCATTGTCCTTTGCTCGTCGGAAGTATATGCGGCTCTTATGGCTCTGGGGGACTCAGAGCTTGATGGCGTCCAGCGCAGGTGGGGATAAGCATCATGTTAAAAGACGTAACATTTACAATGAGTATGGATAGTTTCAAATACGTTGACACAGACACCGGTAACGCCTTCGAATTGAAAAATGTGCTGTTTAATGGTGGGCCGACATCATTACCGAATGTAACCAATATTTACGGTATGACCTATAGTCCCTCGGCTATGTGGTTTGACTCGGTCGGGGGACCAGGCTATGACCCTCGATATCATGACAATAACAAGTGGGCCGATTGCGGGTAAAACGCTCTTTGTTGCAAATGCGCCAACTTGGAATGAGATCATCTATATGCAGGCATCGGATGTGGTCTTCGCGGGTCAGGACCTTGGCTCCTTAAACATTAATGATATTACGGTAAATGACCCCAACAGGGGTGAACACTTGATAATTGGGGGTCATGGTGGTATTGATTTTGAAGTGGGATTCGACCGCAAGATAGGAGATATTCAATACGTCTACAACACAACACCACAATCTTTGGAATTCAAGGGTGTTCATCTTACAAAAACTGCTGCGGGCGACCCCACCAATCCTTCAACTTGGACCTTCGGCGGGCAGTTTACCATTGGTGATGAATTGGGGGGCAATCCGGCTGCTTTCGATATCGAGACGATCAACCACCCCGGCTGGCCCGTATTATGTTAAAACCATTGTCGATTTAAGTTTGCCGATGAAGGGTTCCGTTCGGGTAGATGATGTGGCTTTTGGAGGGGCGGATTTTGGACCCATAGCCATTTGATGGAATCGTTGTCCATCGACTTTATGTTTATCTAGTGCCAGGATCATAATGACGTTTGCTTTGCAGTGTAGCTGCTTTACCTATTCGTGGTGGGCATCATTGAATGAAATATCTTTTTTGCCTTTTCCTTTTTGTATTCATCATTATTCCCTCAAACGTTTATGCTGACGTAGATTCAAAGAATTCCACTTTGCTTGAAAAAGTCACTGTGCTGAGCTCTCAACATCAGGTAGATGATGTTTACCCGAACTCGACTAGGGTTAGCCCGGATTCAAGCAAACTTTCATATGTTGCAAGGAAGGGAGACCAGTATTCCCTTGTAATGGATGGCGTTTTCCAACCACCTTGTTCTGCAATAGGATTCCCATCACCGGTCTTCAGTGCTGATGGGAAACATTATGCATATAGCTGCTTGAGCAACAGCAGTTGGCACATGGTAGTTGATGGGAGTAAAGGTCAGGATTATGATGCCGTATCCGTTCCCGCTTTCAGCAATGATTCCTCCCACTGGATATATGTGGCCAAGGGGGGGGAACAGTATTTTGTTGTATTGGATGGTAAAGAGCAGGGACCATATGACGCCATCCTAAAAGAGCAATTTCTACCACAATTCTCCATGGATACCAAACATGTTGTGTATGGTGTACGAATAGGGAAAAAGAAGCACATTGTTTTTGATGGTATTAAAGGAAAAGCTTACGACTCACTTATGCCTCCTGTTTTTAGTCCTGATTCCAAGCATTTAGCTTATGCAGGAAGAGGGGAGAAGCACAAGTGGGCCATGGTCATCGACAATAAGGAAAGTCTTACTCTATATGATCAGATCATGGCCTTCCGCTTCAGCCCCGATTCCAGACATCTGGCCTCGGTAGCCCTGAAGGGCGACAGAGTGGTTGTTATAAAAGATGAGAAAGAAATAGGTTCATATGATGACATTTTCGCTTTGGACTTCAGTCCTGATTCTTCACGCTTCGTTTATGCTGCGGCAGATGGCAACAAAAAGCGCATTATCGTAGATGGCATTGAGGCTGCACGCTTTGATCGAATTGGGGTCTTTTCATTCTCCAGCGATTCCAGAAATTATGCATATTCGGCAACGTCTGGAAAAAAAGAGTTTGTTATCAAAAACGGGGTCAAGGGGCTTGCCTATGAGGCTATTCTGGTTCCCATCTTCAGTCCGGACTCAAAACATCTTTCTTTTAAAGCTAAAAGGGAAGGGAAATGGATGGTCGTCATGGATGGTATGGAAAGCCAAGCCTATGATGATATCACAAGTCCCCTATTCTCCCCTGACTCTCAGCATTTATTATATGTGGCGCGGAGAGGAGAGCTGTCTTACGTTGTAAAGGATGGTATAGAGGAAAAGGGATTTGCTGATATTTCTGTGCCATTTTTCAGTACTGATTCCAAACACACGATATATTTTGCCGTCAGCAATAAGAAAACCATGCTGGTACTGGACGGGAAAGTTCAGCAGGCGTATGATAAAGTGACCATGCCGGTGTTCAGTGTGGATATGAAGCATTTTGTTTATATGGCCATGAAAAAGAAAAATGATAAAGACGAAGAATGGTTTCTCGTCGTGGATGGAAAAGAAACGGCAAATCGATTTAACGGTTTCATCAAGGGATCCGAGATAGTATTTGACGGACCCAATCATCTACATGCCCTTGTTTACAGGTTTCCCGGCATTCAATTTCTGCGCTTTGATGTTGATATAGTGAATGAAAAAACAGGAAAATGATGAAAAAACGGCTAATGATGTTATGATGTCATTTGGGAAACCAGGGGAGTTAAATCCTGATGCAGATAGTTCTCGCATTCATAGTTGCCGTAGCACTGGCTTCAAACGTCTACCCCATCAGGGAGACGCAAAAGAAGGAATTGACGCTCTCCATGATGGATGTCAACGGAAACCAGGTACGACTTAAGCAATATGTGATGCCTGCTACAGAGACTGACAACGAAAATATAGTGCATCAGACATTTGACTATAGCTGCGGATCTGCAGCACTGGCAACACTGCTGAAATATCGTTTTGGTGAAAATTTAACAGAGAGACAGGTAATTCAGGGACTGATGGCTTATGGAGATAGTGAACAAATCGCAAAACGCCGGGCATTCTCTTTGTTGGATATGAAAAAATTTGTGGGTGTCCTTGGTTATAAGGGAGTCGGATACAAAGCTGACATTGAAGATCTGAAGGCGCTTGAGGGTCCTTGCATTATCCCCATTAAAATCCTTGATTACAGACATTTTATAGTGTTTAAGGGTATATATAAAGACCATGTTTTTATTGCGGATCCATGGAGGGGAAATATCAGTTTTACGATGAAGGATTTCAAAGAAGCCTGGTATGAAAACATAGTTTTTGTGGTATACCCGGAAGGCGCACGAACGATGGACAACCTTAGCTTGAGGGATAAGGATCTGCGTTATATTGATGAAGATACCGCCCGTGAGTTTATGCGGGATCGCACACCTTATTTCCGAATACCTATCGAACAGACAATGAGCAGAATGGGTATTACTCCGACAGTGAGTATTCCGACTTCTGCAACGAACGGGCTGCAATAAGCGATGATAAGGCTTCAGGTATTAATAGATATTCTATTTGTAATGGGCTGTTCTGTCATTTAACAATATGATTGTTGGGAGGTAGCAATGGCAAGTCGGCATGTATTCCTGTTGCTCATTGCATATTGTGGAATATTTCTGGCTTCATCGGTTTTTGGTCAGGATGCTGCAACCCAGTCCCAAAGCGGCTCACCCAGTGCACAGGGCTCGCAGGCAAATCCACAGGCCAAGAGCGGCTCACCCAGTGCACAGGGCTCACAGGCAAATCAACAGGCCCAGAGCGGCTCACCCAGTGCACAGGGCTCACAGGCAAATCAACAGGCCCAGAGCGGCTCACCCAGTGCACAGGGCTCACAGGCAAATCCACAGGCCCAGACTAACCAACCATCGAGCTCTGAAGGAAAATCTGCTGTTAAGACAGAAGTTAAACCCGGAACAAAAACGGGAAAGCTTGGGACTATTGAGGAACAACTCGAAGAATTACGTTCACAAATCGAGAAACTCCGTAAAGAAGCCGAGGCCCGAAATAAGCTTGAGGTCACGGAGGCAGAAAAATCTGAAACGGAAAAGGAAATTTTGAATGCCGCAGGTAGACAATATACCATGATGCAAAAGAATACACTGGCTATTGTTTTTGGTGCCAGCTATCAATATTATTCAAGTGAAGTCATTTCTAATAATCAATTTATTGCTTATGCCGATAATAATGTTACCACTTCACTGGAAGTGGAATACGCTTGGCGCAACAATTTGACATCATCATTTCTCATCCCATTTGTATATAAATGGGATAAGCAAGGCACAAGTTCGTCTTTGTCTGCGACGGACCTTGGTGATATGTCTATGGGGTTGTCCTGGCAACCCATCCAGGCTAGCGGCGACTTTCCTTCCCTCATTTTAAGCGGAAGCATTGTCCTTCCGACCGGGAAGAGTCCATACGATATTGTTCCTAATGAAGCCTTATCCACAGGGTCTGGATTTTATGGCATTTCTGTAGGAATGTCTGTCAGTCAACCAATAGATCCACTTGTTGTATTCGGGGGGCTCAGCTATTTGCATGATCTGCCTGTATCAGATATCAAGCAAAATTGGGCATCAATTGGAGAATTGCAAAAGGTAACTCCGGGCGATGCAATCACTGTAAATGTCGGTTTGGGCGAGGCCCTTACCTATATGGTTGCTGCCAGCTTAACGTGGAGTTATACTTACACCTTCAACACGGAATATGAGTTCGCAGGAGGATCCACTAGCAATACAGGTACTATGTTGCAATCAACTATCAGTCTCAACACTTCCTGGAAGATATCACCCAAGCGGTCGTTTACCCTTGGATTCAGTTGGGGCCTAACAAGCAGCGACCCGACCGTCGGTATTAATTTCACTATGCCGTTTGAATTCCCCACTGGGGGATGAAAGTTTGACTTCCGTTGTTCTGCTTTTTAGTCAAGAGGCCGTTCTGGAGGGAGATGATATACGGAGGATATATTGAAGATCAGAAGGTTTTCCCTATACTTAATCCTTCAGATAGCCTACCTGTTGTTCATTTTTTCCCATCCTGCCGAGGTATTTGCATCTTACACTGAGCAGATGGCAATTGATACGGTTAGCCTTTCGTTTGCAAATGCCTGCACTGCTTATCCACCAGGTCTGATGTCCATTCATCATAATCCCGCCGGGCTGTCTGACCTGGACATGCCCGGGGGTTGGCTTCGCAGCAATGCCCTTATAATTCCTTATCTAGATATAAAAGGCAAATTTACAGCCCATCCAGGTTTTCCAGGCTTTTTCGGGACATTCAAAGATGACCCTCTTGCCGGAGAAGAGACAAAAGTTACGAGTGGTCTTATGTACATTCCATTTCTCAATGAAACTATCGATTATTTGATCGGTGCGAGTGGTGGGGCGGCTTATCGCGAGCCTGGTTCAAAATGGACGTTCGCTATTGGAAACTATGCGCCATTTGCCGTTGGGGTGAAACGTAATGATAATAATGACCCGGGAAGATATGGTGGGAGTCAGGTCAACGAGCAGCATTTTATTTACCTGGCACCGGCGGTGAGTTACCGAGTCGGGGAGGCTCTCTCTATAGGAATAAGTGGTGGAGCGGGACAGACAGCTCTTAACTTGCAACAGGATATAAGGAATCCCACTGATATGACGGCTATGACGAGGGTGGTCGGTGATGCAACAAAAGGATTGGAAATTCCGGTACTTTCTGAGTTGACCTTACCACCACCCTGGTTTGGGGGAGGTATCTCTCCGTACGAAACGATTGCTTCGCTACAGACATCGATGAGAGACGATTTCAGTCCGAGTTATAACCTGGGATTATTGTGGGAACCGAGGGATTGGTTTTCTTTCGGTGCTGCATATCAAAGCCAAATTACGGCTCATGTTACCGGCACTTATAAAATTACATACGGGCAGTCATGGCAAAATCTGATGCACTGGTTGGGGCAGTCCCCCCTCCTGCTTATTATTGATGGAATGCTGGATCTTCCACATGGTGCATTAAACAGTCAGGAGGGAAGAATTACGGGGGACATAATATTTCCGCAATTACTGCACTTCGGTGTATCCGTTAAGCCTATTAAAAGACTTAGACTCCTTGTAGATGCCCACTGGGCGAACTGGTCAGTTTATAAGCAGGATAAATTTATTATGGATCAGAATATTCAGCTTCTCCAGTTTGCGAAACTTAGCGGGTACCAATACGGTGACAAAACCCTTGTCGTTACTCGAGACATGTCGGATACATGGACCTATAGTTTTGGCGCCGAACTTCAGTTGTCGGACGCTGCGTGTTTGCGTGCCGGTTATGAAAGACGCACTACTTCGATTAATCCGAATTATGCAGACCTCGGATCGCTTCCTACTCTTGATGACTATGGAATCGGTCTTGGCTTGAAACTGCCTCCCAACAAAAAGATGCCTTATGGTGCTCTGCTGGATTTAGGAGCAGCTTTGTTCATCAATAGGTCATGGTCGATTCCGGAAAACAGCAGCAACAACTTTAACTCTCTAAACTGGACAACTGGGTCATCCAATCCTTACACAGGGTTGGATTACCAGCAGTACACGGCAATTTATATGTTCTCGCTAAAACTAACAATTCCCTTTGACTTTGAGGATTTGCACAAGAAAAAGTAAAGCGTCCACGTAGTCATTGCAAAGTGGCGCACAAGCCGCCATAGCAATCTTATGAACTCATAAACTTTGTCATTGTGAACTCACTCCCTTTGTCATCCGGGATGTGATTTAGGATCTATATATAAGGAAGGCCTCGATTTGGAGTCTGTTTCTGTTATCATCCCGGTCTACAACAGCCATGGCTCACTTCCGATTCTGATTGAGCAGTTGCATGAAGTTCTGGCTGCCTCATACAAGGAATATGAGGTTCTGCTCGTCAATGATGGCAGCCAGGATGAAAGCTGGAAGCTGATCCAGGAATTCATGAAGAAGTATCCCTGGCTGCACGGGATTGACCTGATGCGCAACTATGGCCAGCACAATGCCCTGCTTTGCGGAATTCGGCAAGCTCAATACGAAATAATAGTGACTCTGGACGATGACCTCCAGAATCCACCCGAAGAGATACCCTTGTTGACAAACAAGCTGATCCGCGAAGGATGCGATGTGGTTTACGGAACACCTCGGGAACAGCAGCATGGTTTTTTACGGGATTTGGCATCTAGGATAACAAAAGTTTCCCTTAAAAGTGTCATGGGAGTGGAAGCGGCACAAAATGCCAGTCCATTTCGTGCATTTAGAACTGCAATCCGGGAAGCATTCAGCCAATACGACGGCTCTTTTGTCTCCATCGATGTCCTGCTTTCATGGGGTGCCAGCCGCTTTTCATTTCAGCCTGTTTCCCACAAAAGGAGAGCCATCGGCGCTTCCAATTACACTTTTTCCAAGCTATTGAGGCATGCCCTGGACATGATTACAGGCTTTTCCGTGCTGCCTCTGCAAATTGCGAGTTTCCTGGGATTTGGTTTCACAATCTTCGGGGCGGCAATTCTGGTATACGTTTTTATTAATTATTTGATTCATGGGTCGGCAGTCCCTGGTTTTGCGTTCCTTGCATCAATCATCGCGATCTTCTCAGGTGCACAGCTTCTTGCAATCGGCATCATAGGGGAATATCTCGCCAGGATGCACTTTCGGACATTGGGACGTCCCCCTTACAAGGTGCGAAGGCATTCTGATGAATCTGTCAAATAGAAGAATGTAAAAGATGGCGATCCCCTTTAATAAACCATTCATCGTCGGCAAAGAATTATATTACATTGCTCAGGCGGTTATTGAAAACCGCCACACAGCTGGCGATGGCTCATTCAGCAGGAAATGCCAGGTATGGATTGAGAGTCAATTGGGCTGTCCAAAGGCTTTGCTGACCCATTCCTGCACAGCAGCGCTCGAAATGGCAGCAATGCTAATCGATATCCAACCGGGCGACGAAATCATCATGCCGTCTTTCACCTTTGTTTCAACGGCCAATGCTTTTGTCTTGCGCGGTGGAATGCCCGTCTTCGTCGACATCCACCCGGATACATTGAATGTGGATGAATCATTGATTGAAAAAGCCATCACTCCGAAGACAAAGGCAATCGTACCGGTTCACTATGCCGGCGTACCTTGCGATATGAATCATATCGAAGAAATAGCCAGCAGGAAATCACTTTATATCATTGAAGATGCTGCGCAAGCCTTGCTCTCAATTTATAAGGGCAGATATGCGGGGACCATCGGCCACCTTGGATGCCTCAGTTTCCATGAGACGAAAAATATCATTAGCGGAGAAGGGGGCGCGTTGCTGTTGAATGATGAGCGACTTGTAGAGCGTGCCGAAATTATCCGTGAAAAAGGAACGAATCGCAGCAAATTCTTCCGCGGTGAAGTGGATAAATATACATGGGTGGATCTGGGGTCCTCATTCCTGCCGAGTGATATTCTTGCCGCCTTTCTATACGCGCAAATGGAAAATGCTGAGAAGATCATTTTGCAAAGAAACATGATATTCAATGTGTATATGCAGGGCCTCAAATCTCTCAGTGACCGGGGATTCATTCAACTGCCCCAGGTGGCAGAGGACAGTCGGAGCAATGGTCATATTTTCTTCATCATCACCCGGTCTCTCGCTGAGAGGACTGATCTGATCGCTTATCTTAGAGAAAAAGGAATCATGGCTGTCTTTCACTACATTCCGCTTCACAATTCACCTGCCGGAACGAAATACGGGCGCACCGGCAGCCCGCTGAATATAACGGAAAGCATCAGCGAGCGGCTACTTCGGTTACCTCTTTATTACGATATGTCAGAGAATGATGTGATGGCCATCATTGAAGAGATAGAAAAATTTTATCTTCTTAAATGATTCTTTAAGGTATCCGCTATAGTAACTATCCAAGATGCAATGGAGGGGAGTTATGGAGAATTTCCTGACATCCAGGATAGAGGGGGTCATTAACGCAGACAGGATAACCATAGGCAAAGGTGTAATTGTTGAGCCCGGTGTATTGATCTCTGGCAATGACCGCCCCGCTGAAGAAGTCGTATTGGGTGATTTTTGTTATATCGGCCGTGAGTCAAGGATACTCGCTCCAAAATTCCGACTCGGAGATTACAGTAAATTAAATGCTTTCTGTTTCTCCCATGGAGAAGAGCCTTTACAGATCGGTCGCAATTGTTGGTTTGGCGGTAACGTTGTGCTGGACTCGCAGGGTGGTCTCGATATTGATGACAATGTGGGGGTAGGGGCGCATAGCCAACTGTGGACTCATATCCAATTCGGCGATATTGTTGAAGGCTGCCGTTTTTTTTCCCAAAAGTATATGTATGTTGGGAAAGACGTGTGGTTTGTCGGGCATTGCATCGTTTCACCTGTCAATATTGATGAGCGCAGCATGGCTTTGGTTGGATCGGTTATTACACATGATATGATATCCAACCGGGTTTACGCCGGAGTTCCGGCGGTGGATGTCACCGATAAGTTTGGCCCTCAGTTTGAAGAGTGCGGAGTCGAACAAAAAGCTCGCCGATTATCTGAATTATTCAACGCATTTTACTCTTCCATGCCACAGTACAAGGATAAACTGAAAATAGTCACTACCCCGGATGATTTTGATGACAGATTTACATGCTTCGATGTATCAACCCGTACCTATACCAAGCGCTATGATGCTGCTGAGTATGCATTTTTAAAAAAATACGTTCCATTGGTGAAGTTCATACCCTATGGCGAGCCCGAGTTCATAACCCACAAAAAAGCATGAATAGAACTTATTAGATATGCAGAGCGATTCAAGTGAAGAAATCTTCCTATAGCGAAATCAGAAAATCGTTTACAGCTTATGGTAGTGTGTATTGGTCTTGAACTGCAGACAGCAATTGCCTTCCGGTCAGATCCCAAATAAAAAAATAACAGGATTCGAAATTAATGAGTGGTAAGTATCAATAGTATGGTCTGGAGAGAGTTATGGATTTTTTTCAGCAAATATTAAACGTTACTTTTTTAGCCCCACTGTTTCTTTTATGTATGATCATCTTAGGGATTTTTCTCAGGTTGTTTCGCACAGAAAAGACCATTATCTACCAGCTTCAGCTTTCAACGGTGGGGCTTAGCTTTACATTGATTTTATGGGCGTTTCCAAAATATCCTGTTTTATCTTTAGAATATCCTTTATTATTTTTATGCTTTTTCCTGCTAATCTTTATCCTGACATATCTATTTAATAAACCAGTCCGTGTATTGATTCTTTGCATATTATACATTATTTCCATATATTACTATCGTGGGAGAATCAGTAATTATTGGGATTCTTTTATATATTTGTCCCCATTACAGTTTCAATTGATCAAAGGTATTGACATAGTCACTTCAGATGTAAATCGCAGTAAACCTTTCTTCATTCGACTCCTAAATCTCACATCTTATCTTGGCACTCCTGTGAATGTTAATAACTTGTACTATGTTCGTTACCGAGATTGGATCTCACATATTGAGAATTTTAATGGATTACCAAAAATCAGGGACCAATATCCTATGCTCTTAAAGAGGATAGGATTGATTGCTATATGGCTAATCGCATGGTACTTTTGGGAGCCCGTTTTTAAATTGTTCACCGCACGCATCTCTCAAAATAACTTAGTCATTTCAATAGCTGGTACCGTATTCATCTTGCTGATTTTCTGGCCTCTATTGAACCATATCCTATTCTTGGGAGCAAACTGGTTAAATACTCCTGGTATAGAGTTATGCAGAACACCTATATTAACAACATCACCTATAGATTTTTGGAGGAGGCAACAGCTTGGTATTGCCACCTTCTTTCGAGAAAAGGTTTATAATGAGACTTGGGGTGGAGAAAGGCCTCCGAAATATCGTAATCTTATTTATACATTTGTCTTGATAGGGCTCTGGCATGCATTAACTTATCAGTGGGCAGTCTGGGGTGTTCTATGGGGCATTGTCATGGTGGTAAATCGGTTTTACAGGCAGACCCTTAAACCACATGTCATAAGAGTAGTTAACCCTGTTCCTTGGTGTTATAGTATAGTCTGTTGGAGTATTACCATTCTGATATTAACGATGCTGAATGCCGTCACCGTAAGAGACCCTATTTTACCTAATTTCATAACCCAGTTAAAAACCCAAGAGTTTAGACTTGAAGGTGGGAGGGGATTCTCCGTAACAATCCCTTCTACCCTTAAAGGGGATACACCTCAATCTATAGATATGCCGTTTGGCAAAGTTATCATACACACATATAAGTCAGATTCATTTGACGGTAATGTGATTTGTATTGATTTTCCACCAGACTATGTTAGACAAAACGACCCACACAAGTTATTTGACTATGTCCTCAATAGCATGATTGGCATCTCTAAAGAGAGACGCTTGAATGAGACTAGCCTTAGTTTCAATGGCAATCCAGGTCGAGAATTTGAAGCAAATACCGTAAAAGATGGTGAGGTATGCAAAATCAAGGCACGTGTTTTTCAGGTTGGAAATCGATATTATACTATAATATGCCTCATACCAAGAAGCAGAATGGTCAGTAACAATATAGGCATTTTTCAATCGTTTAAGCTGCTCGACAGATAATATGCTAAGACGATATGTGGTAGTGAATTACTTCACGAAAATGATTCTGATAGTATGATGATAAAACAAGCAGGAATACAAAAGAAGAACTTGAATCTGACCTTGATTTGTTTGGCTTTGGTTCTGCTTACGATTATTGCCTTTTGGCCGGTCAAAAACTGTGATTTTATCAACTTTGATGATAATCTTTACGTATATGAAAATGGATACATCCAGAACGGAGTATCCTGGCATTTTATAAAGTGGGCTTTTTCGGCGGATTCGTCAAAGGTCGGTCATTGGCATCCCATCACCTGGCTGTCTTTGATGCTTGACTATAAGTTCTTCGGCTTGAATCCGTCCGGCTACCACCTTATGAACCTCTTATTCCATATCCTGAATACGATTCTACTGTTCCTGATATTCCAAAGAATGACAAAAGCCCTCTGGCAGAGCGCCTTTGTCGCAGCTCTGTTTGCCATTCACCCCCTTCATGTGGAATCCGTGGCATGGGTCACCGAGCGGAAGGATGTTCTGAGCACATTTTTCTGGATGCTGACTATGGGAGCTTATGTTTTTTATGTGGAACGTAAAACGTTCAGCAGATATTTTATTATCCTGGTACTCTTCACGGTCGGCCTGATGTCCAAAGCCATGCTAGTGACATTACCGTTTGTTCTTATTCTCTTAGACTATTGGCCTCTGAATCGATTTCAGGCGACCCAACCATCGTCTGACAGTTTGGGGAAATGGCAACGAATTCATGGACTCGTATGGGAGAAGATTCCTATCTTTGTACTAGCAGGAGTTTTTTCTGTTATTCCAATACTTGCCGCCAAGAATGCGCATGCAATGAACACAAGCCTGTCGTTCATAGAACGGTTTGGTAATGCTTTTCAATCCTATGTCCTATACCTCAGGAAGATGGTCTGGCCTTCAGATCTGGCTTTTTTTTATCCATATCCTGTGACGCTGCATGTGTGGCAGATCCTTGTAGCTGTTCTGATTCTTACAATGATAAGCGCCTTTGCGCTATGGGAAAGAAAAAATCGACCTTATCTTCTCTTTGGTTGGCTATGGTATCTTAGTACTTTACTGCCAGTGATTGGAATTATTCAGGCGGGGGAGCAGGCTTATGCCGACCGATACACCTATATTCCGCTCATAGGTGTTTTTATTATGATTACCTGGGGGATAACGAGTTTGAAAAATAAATTACCTTATAGCAAAATATTATGGGGAATAGTTGCCAGTATTCTAATTGTTACACTTGTTGTCGTCACACGGATTCAAGTTAGTTTTTGGCAAAATAGTGAGACTCTGATGACCCATGCCTTGGTGGCAACAGAGGACAATTATGTTGCATATGACCATCTTGCAATGAACATGAAGAGACAGGGGAGGATTGAAGAAGCCTTAACCAATTTAACAGAAGCCATCCGAGCTAATCCGAGTTATGCTGAGGCACACAACAACATTGCTACAATTCTGGGAATGCAAGGTAGGATGGATGAAGCTATGGCCCATTTGGTAAAGGCTATGCAAATCAATCCCAACGATGCCGCACCATATAATAACATGGGTAATATCATATTTTATATGAAAAATGTTGAAGGAGCTATTAAGTACTATTCAAAAGCTTTAGAAATTGATCCTGAGTATGCAGAAGCGAACAATAATATTGGAGCTATTTTAACCTCCCAAGGAAAATTGGAAGAAGCGAAAAGCCATATTTTAATTGCTCTTCAAAATAAGCGAGACTACGCAGATGCGTACTATAATCTGGCGCTTATTTTAATTTCAGAAGGTAAACTGGATGAAGCCGCCAAAAATCTCTCTGACTTAGTTTATTCCAATCCCGGTATGTATAAAGCACATTATCAACTTGGCGTAATCGCTGCCCGGCAAGGAAAATATGATGAGGCAGTTGCACACTTTCAAGATACTTTGCACTTGCGACCTGATTTTGACAGGGCGCGGAATGACTTGGAAAACGCTCTAAATCGGCAGAAGAGGATGCCTTGAAGTAATGTTTTTTAATGTTTTTTAATTGACAATCAACATTATTAGTGTAGACTACAATTAACCAATAACTTCAAGTAAATCCCCATAAAGTACCAGAACACAAATTCTGTGGCTGTTTGCAGAAGCATTATCATTGATATTATATTGATTTTATGGAGTATTTCATACTTTATAACTTATGATAAAGATTAAAATGGCAGCTATTTACTAATGTTCAACTTTTAAATTAACAAAGGGGGACTTAACCGTGAAAACGTTATTGGCAATGTTGGCGTTAGTGCTGCTTCCTCTGAGCGCATTTGCCGGTATGAGCGCCATTACAGACAGTGAAATGTCAGCCGTGACCGGTCAGATGGGTGTGTCAATCGCGATCGTTGACATGCAGCAGGACATCTCCCTGGCAGCCCTTACATGGGGTGATGTGAATACGGGGAGCCGTTATGTTGCGGGCCAGGCTGTCAGTATGAGCCCCGGTTACATCAACATCAACGACATCGCCATCAACAAGAACACCACAACCCTGAACGGTGTTACGGGTCTCAACGGAGTCTATGCTGACCCGCTCAAGATCGATGTGGCATCGTTTGGTCCAGTTAGCGCGACCCAGCCGTTTGCTGCGTTGGCTAACAAGACCGCCGTCATTATCAGCCTTCCAGACCTAGTTCAGACGATTGATTCGATCTCGATCGGATCCATCACGCTGGATACTGCCCCGGCTATGATTGCCGTTACGGCTGGCGGTTTCACCCGCGGTACGGCCGGATTCTATGCCGCCCTGAACGCCGGTGCACAGTATTCCTATGTGAACACCACCACGGCAGTAAATTCTCATCAGCTTGGCCAGATCTACATCCAGGGTTTCAAACAGATCATTTACTCGCATCTGGAAGGCTACGCGGTTAACAGTGCAGGTAATGTCACCCTTCTTGTTCCGAAGCGCCCTGGCTACATCGCGATTTTTGCGCATGATACACAGGGTAACTAACTTAACAGCTTTTGCTTAATGAAAGAGAGGTTAGGGCTTTCCAACTCTAACCTCTTTTTTTCTATAGTTAATTTATGATCCGCTATTTACAATGCTTTTATCTGGTATACCGGATGCTGTTTTAGTGACAGATATGCAAAATGTTTCGGTGATTCGTTTGTTTTGTTATCAATAATCCTGAGGCACTAAACAATATAGGCAATATCCTACATTATTTCAGGCCTGATGAAGAGGCCATAACGTTTTATTTGTATGCATTGAGAAATAATCCTGTTTACGATGAGGCTCATAATAATCTAGGTGTAATACTGATATCGCAAGGTAAAATGAATGAAGCGGAAATCCATATTATTCGTGCACTTCAGATTCATCCCAATTATATGGACGCTCGATTAAATCTCGCACTATTGCTTCTTAAAAAAAATAAAATAAATGAAGCAACTGAGCAGTTAATATATATACTGCGTTATAATTCTAAACTTTATCAAGCTTATTACTTGCTTGGTAAAATCGCATCCATCCAAGGTAAGTATAACGAAGCGATACAAAATTACCAAAAAGCGCTTTCCATTAATCCCGATTTCGACATAGCAAAAAATGATTTGAATAATATTCTTTCTCGACAGAGGGAAATGCCATGAGAATTTATTGCCTAATGGTAAATTATCTATGGCTTCATCTCAACCAGTAATATTTACTTTTCATTACATATGCATATTCATTCTTTGGAGATATCCGCAATTGTGCCGATAAGACATTTTTAAAATTTAGGACTGTGTTAAGGCGAACGAATTCTTCCTGAATTGTTGTTTTTCTAGTCCAGCCAATTCGTACTGCATTTCAAACGGTAATAATTAAAGTTGCGAGATTTTTCCTTGAAGTATATTAAAAAAATATAATCCTAAACAAAGATCGTTAAATGCCTAGTAAACGAAGAATGCCACAAGCAAAGGGAATCCAAGGAAAGAAATTAACCCTGATATTAGTTTGTTTAGCGCTTGCCATAATGATAGTAATAGCATTTGGGCCACTCAAAGACTGCAAGTTTGTAACGTATGATGACCATGTCTATGTTAAAGAAAACTACTTTATCCAAAGCGATTTTAATTGGAATAGTATTAATTGGGCTTTTTCCTTCGAATCTGTGATGCGAGGTGGAAATTGGAATCCAATTATTTGGCTGTCCTTAATGTGTGATTATGAGCTATTTGGGCTTAATCCACCCGGGTATCATTTGGTAAATCTTTTCTTTCACTTACTGAACACAATTCTATTATTTCTCATACTCTTCAAAATAACGAGGGAATTGTGGAAAAGCGCATTTGTGGCAGCTCTTTTCGCTATTCACCCCCTTCATGTGGAGTCCGTAGCCTGGATTGCAGAGCGTAAAGATGTACTAAGCACCTTTTTCTTTATGATGACGATAGGAGCCTACGTTTTCTATATCGAACACAAAACAGTGGTCAGGTATGTTGCAACATGTATTTTCTTTGTGCTGGGGCTCATGTCCAAAACCATGCTGGTTAGTTTGCCTTTTGTCCTGATACTTTTAGACTATTGGCCCTTGGGCCGTCTGCAATGGTCTTTACCGGCAGGTAGAACGTGGGTACAAATACGCAAGCTGCTATTGGAAAAAATTCCCCTTTTTACGCTATCCGTGTTTTTTTCAGTAATAGCCATCATTTCACAAAAAAGAGGCGGGTATCTTGATCTATATATCCCTTTGACTGCGAGAGTTAGTAATGCCTTTAGATCTTATGTCATTTACCTATATAAGACGGCATGGCCTTTGGATCTTGCATTCTTCTACCCTTATCCGACCATATTACCACCCTGGCAGATTGTTGGATCTGCCTTCATACTCATCGTAGTTAGTTTTTGTGTGTTATGGAAGATCAAAAAGTATCCTTATCTTGCGATAGGATGGCTGTGGTATCTTGGAACCTTAATGCCGGTAATCGGCATCATTCAAATAGGTTCCCAAGCCTATGCTGATCGATACACCTATATACCATTAATTGGTATTTTTCTAATGTTCGTCTGGGCTATATCTGGCTTATCAATCTACTTTCCATATCGTCAAAAAATATTATCTATTGGGGGTGCTGTCCTTTTGAGTTGTTTAGCTGCGATTACTTATATCCAGACCCGTTATTGGCAAGACGCCTTAATTTTGAATACTCATGCGATTCAAATAACAGAAAATAATTATACGGCATATAATATGAGGGGTTTTTTCTATGATGACCTTGGTAACTACAGACAGGCAATCAGTAATTATGACAAATCTATCGAGATCAGTCCGAATTATGCAGATGCCTATAACAATCGCGGTATTGCCTATGCAAGCCTTGGCAACTATAAACAAGTGATTGATGATTTTGACAGGGCTATAAAAATTAATCCGCATAAAGCAGAAGCCTATTATAATCGCGGTGTTGCCTATCACTATCTTGGCGACTATAGTCAGACCATTAATGATTTTAACAGGGCTATTGAAATCGATCCGAACTATGCAAACGCGTATTATAACCGAGCGGCTACCTATAATGAACTCGGCAATCAAGGTCAGTCAATTGAGGATCTAAAAATGGCAGCAAAGTGTGGCCACAGAGATGCACAAAACATTTTGATAAACCAAGGTATTAATTGGTAACGATTTCCCCCGATTTGAAACGGGTTCAAACAGCTATCATTTCATTAGGATGCCAAGCTGATTACTCCCGCTTTCACTACTGGTCATGGTCATAATGATCATGTTCTTGTTGACAGACATAGTTCCATTGGCCGATGAGATTGAAGGAAATGTAATGGTTCCATTTGAGCTAAGACTTATAGTAGCCGATTGAGGGAGTGTAGTGGATCCCGTGCTGTCCAACCAAGAAGACCACGTCATGATGCCACTGTTATCAATTGATACCGTTGCATAATCCCACTCGGCCGATGAAGTGCTTGAAGCATTATTAATAGAGCCCTGATGCCAAGTTCCCGCTGCATCAGACTGGACATAGGTTTGACTACCCGTAACTTGCATGACCATTAATGTGGTTGCGTTAGTAGTCCCATCCCCCTGAGTAATGAAAATTGTCTCCTTGTCTGGAGTCATTACTCCCTGCCACTTGGAGTCAATAGATGATGTTACTATACCTGTTGAATCAATAGAGAGGGTAGTTGCTGTTGGCGTTGTGCAAGACCCTGAAGACTCAGTACATGACGACACAGTAAGCTGCTGCGACCCATCTATTGATCCATCCCCGTAGCTCCAGTCACTACTCTTCCCACTCATAATTGTATGATAAACAAAGTTGAGCGAACTAATATCAGTACTGCTGAAAGTGGTGCCATTTTGATTGACAGCAATATATATTTGGCGATCGTTGCCAGGCGAAGAAACGGCAAAAAATATGGTCTTATCGGATGATATCCAGCCATGCAGGGTATCTTGCTCGCCATTAGTCGTCTCAGTTATCGCGCCAGTTGATGTATTAATTGTTAGGATCAATGTGTCGGTCGGTGGGGTAGTATTACTAGAACTGTCCAAGAATGAGCTGAAGGTAATTTCACCGTTTGCATCTACCGAAATATTCTCTCTTATCCATCCAGGGTAAGTTCCTGCAGTAACATCTGGACCCGTGTTAAAGACCATTAAATTCCAACTGCCTTGCAGGTCGGATGGTGCATATGGCAAAACTTTGATCGTTGCCTGTCCTGATAAACTACTTCCTTGGGTAGCTGTGATGGTTGCAGTTCCAGAAGCGACACCTTTAAAAGCTCCAATTTCTGTCGTAGCGTAACTGGCAATCGCAGTATTGGAAGAGTTCCAGGTACACTGGTAAGTTAAATCTACAGTTGTACCATCAGAATAATATCCAGTGGCTTTGAACTGCTGGGTACCATTCACTCCTATGGTGCAACTGGTCGGCGTTACAGATATGGAAGTAAGAATAGTTCCTTGTTGAAGACCCGAGGAGCAAGCACAAAGGCTTACAAATATCACTAGCAATACCAATGGCCCTGTCGGTAACCTGTGTTTCATAGCTTTTCCCAAGTTATCACTAGATATATGCCACATTTAAGGTTAAAATTCTACCATTTGATTATTACACATCGAAAACTTGTATTGAAAAGGCAAATTCCATCTTAATAGTTAGGAAGTAACCCATTTCCTTGGCTGCGTATTGTTGAGACTTATAAGATGCTGATTTAATACTTTGGGAAGGTTTTTTTTATTAAATTTCCCCTCCACGAAGCCTATGTTATCAGCAGAGGAAGCTCTGCCACCATTTCCCCTTTGCCAATACCATTTGGTTGAAACCCGACGGTACGATTGTGCTAAGATTAACCCATAACTCAACAGTAACTTGGGGTGGGTTCAAAGAATTGCTGTTGGGCACTACTACATGATCACCCAGTGGAATAAAGTTATGGTGTACTGGAGGTTACAGTAAGTGTAGTTGAATTCGATATGCCACCATTAAGAGTTGCTTGAACGGTGGTTGTGCCGGTAGCGACCGCTGTTGCCGATCCAACAGCGTTAATTGATGCAACTCCAGTATTGGAAGAAGTCCATGAAACTATAGGGGTAAGATTATTACTGGTATTGTCATCAAATATTACTGTTGCAGTAAACTGTTGAGATGATCCGAGTGAAATTGAAAGATTGGCCGGGGTCACAGCAATAGAAACGATTTCTGAAACAGGGCACATTATTACCGTCCCACCATTTGTCACTGCACCGGCATAGACATTTATATTCATCACTTCTCCAATCCATGTAACATTTCCACCAGAATCTTCAGCTTCAAATATAACATAATAACTTAAACCAACTGGGATGTCGTTCATCGTACCTTGATAAGTTCCACATTGCCATTGATCCGATGCCACCAGAACATTCATTGAATTGTAAACATTGGTTCTGATTGTACTTATACCCTGTGGACATATTCCACTAAATCCTGTTCCAAATCCTGTTACGGCATTGTTACTGGTACTCCACGCCCAATTTAAACTAATAGCAACACTGCCACCACCTGGTCCCACGCCCCCCCCTCCACAGGCCATAACCAAAACAGCCACAATCAGGCATAATAAAAGCCGGATGGTAAAGTTTTGGCCTATGGCAGCTCTTATACACATGATGATGTTCCTTATTGGTCGCACTGCAGATCCAAGATTACCAGCTTACATTAACTCTTTCCCTCACACCGCCGGAGGATTTAACGTCCGTGTATGTCTTCAAACAGTTCCGTTCAAATTGAATCAAAAATCAAGAGGATTTCAATACATATATAAACCTTTCCTGCCTTTTCAGCAAGCCTCAAAATGGATTCTGTTTCCATGAAGAAATTATATCGGCGAAGAATTCTGTGTCACCATAAAATATGTGCGAGCGAAGCTTCTATCTTGATTGTCATGAGTTCTGAGATGCAAGGGAGGGGAGGAATGGCCAAGATAAAGCCCAGCATTTAGCCTGATAATCATATTTTCTTTCAATACGGGGGGAGTTTTTCATTAACTGCATGTCTCCCTATGTGTTCCTCCATATCGGATGGTTTAATGCTGTAGAATTCATGTATGGCCCGTAAAATAGCAAGAGAAAAGAAATACTGGCTGACATTTTGGCCTTGATTTATCGGATATTGGAGGGAGGCAATAAATCGCCGACTCATGCATAAAAAATTCCTCTTTATGGAAGTTAATATCACTATATTGATAAATAGGGAGGACAGTACCAGGCAACAATAACGACACACACATTGATGTGACCAGGTTAGGCTTATAGTAATTAGAGATCGAACATCTGTTTGAAACCCTCGATATGGATCCGACCACAAAGAAAAAGAGGTCAGGGTTGGGAAGCCCTGACCTCTTTTCCGTCAAGCAAAAACTGTAAAATTAGTTACCCTGGGTATCATGCGCAAAGATCGCAATGTAGCCAGGGCGCTGTGGAACAGAAAGGGAGACTGACTGTGCTACTGGGTCAACAGCATAGCCTTCCAGATGCGAGTAACCGATCTGTTTGAAGCCCTGGATGTAGAGCTGGCCAAGCTGATGAGAATTTACTGCCGTGGTGGTGTTCACATAGGAATACTGTGCACCGGCGTTCAGGGCGGCATAGAATCCGGCCGTACCGCGGGTGAAACCGCCAGC
>Ga0326728_10004623_pt1 | contig 40284 bp, 23 predicted proteins | sample MB3enrmetagenome_FD_207602 | JGI IMG/M metagenome (GOLD analysis project Ga0326728, IMG submission 207602) | Lab enriched peat soil microbial communities from McLean, Ithaca, NY, United States - MB31MN | ecosystem: Environmental > Terrestrial > Soil > Wetlands > Peat | place: USA: New York... | reverse complement strand
CACCTCGCATCGCGGTAACCATCGTCGATCTCGGCTCCGCGTCTATCCATGAGGCTCCACTGAGCCAGCCCCAGGGCTCGATTCCCCTTGAAAATACCGGCCGAAACTGATTTCGAGACAGAAACTAACCTAATCCGAGCAGTGTTTCCGCACCCCAAAGGAGTGAAATTCATCAGCCCAGGGCGCTGCCCCCATACGCGTTAACCTAACCCCGATGTGACAATAGATGAGTCTGTTTCCGCGCTGCGTCAGGCGAACCTGTCATTCCCGCGCACGCGGGAATCCAGGCGGCGAGAGGCGGACGGGTGCACGGGCATGGATGCCCGCTTTCGCGGGCACGACGACTCGAGGGATTCGCTAAGGCCACAACCAATGACGCTGGGAAAATGCGGCGCCGAAGCCAGAGCGCCTGCACTGGCAAGGCTCGGGCGGCGATTTGTTCTGCAGCGTTTTGTCTCATCGAGGCTAACCATTACTGAATCTCGCACAATATGGTGGCAATCGCCCCGCCACACCGCCAGGGAATGAATTGGCGAGTATCTGGGTATTGACTATCATACGGCCCCGGTTCTATCATCTTTCGGACAGGCCGGCGTTGCCCATCCGTGGCTACTGCTGCTGCTCGGGTGCGTGCTGCTGTTCGGCTGCTGCTGCTCGCTCCGCTTTGCGGCGTCGGGCGAATCGCTGTTTCTGCGCCCGGTAATGGGGGCTGGTCTTCAGCTCGTAAGCCCGGCAGCGGTAGCAGTAGAAGAAGAGAATCTTTTGCGCGTAGGCCATTCTTGCTCCCTTCACTTTTCATCAAGCGGATGCTGCGCCTTGAATACCATCCAGCTAACGGGCTTCATCCCGATGTACACGACGACGGCGTCGCGTGGTGGTCCAAATGCGAGCGGGGCTGCAGCCCCGAGTGGGGCGGTATCAAAATTCGTTGGCTGTGAGGGATCACAATCAAAATGGGGGGCATCAAGTTCAAGCAGCTCCAAATATTTGCTTAGAGTTTCACCAGCCGCCCAACCCCTAGCTTCTGGCGTAGTCAGCGCCGTTGGCGGTTTTTCTTTGGGTTGCCATGTCCAGATTTCAACCCCCATTCCCCCCGCGGCCATCGGTGAAACATGGGTGCGGGACTCAGTGACGAATTCTAGCTGCCAATGGTGGCCTCCCAAAACAAAGGCGATATCGTTTGCTAGGACTTGTGCTTCGAAATCCGGCACAACTTGGATGAACACTGGTGTCCCAGCCGCCTGGTCAAATTCCCTGATTAGTGGGAGCAGCGTTTTACCTTTATCTCCAGGGACTGCGAGCGCCCTACGTGGCTGGATGATTTTCTCCAGGGCTAAATTGTCACCGCGCAGACTCTCAGCAGCGAACTTAAGCAGGGAGGTTTCCTTGTTGGAAAGCTGCGTCACCCGCACAAGTGTCATTAGCTCTCCAGCAAGCCCTACGATCAATACTAGAGTCGCAAATTTACCCCAACGCTTCCTGCGCTCCTCAGTTCTTGGCCAAACTGTGAAGTCTGCGAGATATTCGCCCACGACGCCAATAATAACGACAAATGTGGCGACGTACTCTGCCACAATCCAGCAGCCTAATGCAGCCTCCAATGAATCGAATTCGGAGATGGAGATTGGCACACTCATTCAGGCAATCGACCGTGCGATTGAAACAAGACGCCGCATAGAATGGGCACACCTCGTTTCAGGAATCGCGGTTGTGCTTGCAGTCCTCGTGACTCTTCTTGGCGCAAGCGCGAGGCGTCGTAGATGACCGGACATCCACAACATGCCGGAGTGAATCGCTGGCGTCGTTTGGGGTGTTCCGCCAAGACACTCGCCAGTGTTCATGCCTCAGCAGCCTGCTATCGCCAATCCGAAGATATCTTCGTTCTCGCGGTTGTTGTGCCGGAACTGGAATTCAGCGAGGTAGAGCGGCAGATATTTCTTACTGACGTTGTGAAACGTTCCGATAATGCCCCTCTTCAACAAACTCCAGAACGAGTCAATGTTCTGGGTGTGCACCTCGCCCCGCACGTATTCGTCTCGGCTGTGATCCACCGATTCGTGACGGAAGTGTTCCTTCAGGTGCACATAGGACGGATGTTCATCGGTAGCGACCAAGTCCACTTTCTCGGATACGGCGTTGCGGACGAATCCCGTCATGGTTTTGGTGTCCAGGCTGTTCACCACTTGGGCCACCACGCTGCCCTTGCGCGCAATAGCACCGATGACAGCAGTTTTGCCAACAGGACCGCGCCCCTCGGTGTTCCGCTTGCTCTTGTGGCGGTTCTTGTTCTTCCCGCCGATCCAGGTTTCATCAACTTCGACAATGCCCATGAGCTGACAGAAGTTCGGGTCACGCATGCCGGCCCGCAGGCGGTGGCACATGTAGAAGGCAGTCTCGTAGCATCCGGCGCCGATCTGCCGTTGAATCTGCATGGCGCTGACCCCTTTCTTGCTGTTCAGCATTTGCCAAAGGACTTCGAACCATGTCTTGAGCGGGTACTTCGTGTCCTCGAAGATCGTGCCGACCAACACGGAGAACCGGTAGGGCTGGCGGGGTTTGCCGCACTTCGTGCACTGCCACGTAAACGGCCTGGCTTTGGAATCGTAGACCTTCTCATTGCCGCACCGGGGACAGGTCACGCCCTTTGGCCAGCGGCGATCTTGGAGGTATTGCTTGCAGTCCTCGTTGCCCGGAAACATCGCCATCAATTCACGGAGGGTCATCATGTCGGCTGTCCTTCTCTCTGACACCCAACGTAACACACAAAAGGGCGATAGTCAATACCCAGATACTCGCCAATGAATTCCCTGGCTGAGTCGAGGCAAAGTCCACTGAAGTGGACTGCACAAGGCAGTCGGCCTTCAGCCGACTTGGGGCGACTCAGCCGGGGACTTCGAGTCCCCGGCGGCAGGCGTGTCACTGTATTCTACGGGATTCAGTAGTAACCACTTCGGCGTAGGTTGATGGCTCGATCGCAACGAAACGTTCCGCGCGTCAGGTTAACGCATATGGGACGTTGCCCTGGGCTTTCGAATCACTGCCCCTTCTGTGCAGACGTGATCGGGGGTTGAGTCGGCTCTCCAATGAGTACTGTCTGGAAGAGCGGGGGGGCGCCCGATTGGCGCCCGCGTCGGCAGGCACCGCGTCAGGCGCGCAGTTGACTTTCGCATCTCTGTACCGCAACATTGAGGGAGAACGCGCCATGAGCAAACCCTGGATAATCGTGGCCAGCGCTTGCGGCTTGATGGCGCTGGTGCTGCTCACGAAACAGTTTCGCAGCGGCAGCCCCACTGGCGCATCGGGGCCCAAAACGCTGGAAGCGTTGACCTCAACCCCGCGCGCTCAACGCGGCGGCTGGCTGGCGGTCGAGGGTGGGGGACCGGCGGGCGCTGCAGCGCGATCGGGCGGGCAGGTGGGAACGAGCCGTGGAGCTGCTGGTGGGGTCGATGCGGGGCGAGAATCCTCACCCGACTCGGACCTGCCCGGTTCGGGCCTGCGCGTTGGGTCGGGTAGAGGATCGGACAGCAGCAGGTCCGGTGCGAGCGCCGGCTATTCCGGCTCCGATCCGATCCGTGCAGGGGTGAACGTACCGGCAGACACTGGCCCCCTCGCGGGCGCGGGGCAGCCGTTGGGTAGCGCGCACGGACAAACAAACGCGCCGGGAACCGGCACCGGAGAAGTGGCGAAGAACACCGGCAATCCCGCGGATGCAGCTCCAACGGACCCGAACGCGCCCGTGCTGTCGCTTCCATTCAACGACTCGACGCAGCCGGACAAAGGCGCGGCGCCCATTGTCGATCAGAACGTGAGCTGCGGAGGAGTTGGTCAAGGGTGCGTGTTCGACACCGGTTCCGAGTTTGCGATTCCCGATGCCGCGAACCTGTCCGGCGACGCGGGATCGATCTCATTCTGTATGCAGCCGCAGTGGGCCGGCACCGACCAGTCGAACGCGGACTTGGTCGATCTGGGCAACACCTGGGAGAACCGCTTCAAGCTGTTCAAGAACGGCAGCATGATACGTTTCCTGCTCTGGCCGAACAGCGGCGTCGAAGCCGGGGTGGGCGCGATGATCAACAGCTGGCAGCCGGGCACCTGGCATCCTGTGACCGCCACCTACGGGCCGGATCCGACTACCGGGACAAACATGGTCTCCCTCTACGTCGATGGCATGTTGATCGGCCAGGACCCGTACGACAGTCAGTTGAACCTGCCCCAATTGCCTCTGTACATTGGAGAGAATGTTCCTGCCGGCAGCCCCGGAGCCCAGAGCTCGCTCATGGACTTCCAAGCGTACAACCGCGTATTGGGACCAGACGAAGCCTCGAATTTCGCCGGCAGCTGCCCACAGTGACTGCGTGACATGATCCGTGACTCGGGGGCATCGCCTCGTGGCCGCGCTCCAAGAGCGCCTGCAACCCGTCACGCCTCGACGCCGTGGCACCCTTCGACGAGCTCAGGGTGAGCGGAAAATCCCAACGAAATCGGGGAGAGGGGATCCGCTCATGCTGAGCCTGTCGAAGCATGGGGCGGGGCTTTCGGCAGCCTGCTATGCGTGACCAAACAAGACGCATGAGAAATGTGCGCATTGCGCTTCTGATTACGTTCCTCGTGCTGTTCGGAGTGTGGTTCCAGCCATACGCCAGCCAATGGCTGGTCGATGGTCTTTGGCTCGCCGCCATCGCCATTTGGGTGTTTGAAGTCAAGCAGGTGGCCACGACACCGTTGTTCGGCTTCAAGGTGTCGAGGCAAGATGTGGCGCCAATTGCCGTACTCATCGTCGTCTTCGCCTGTTGCTGGTTGCCATTCTACGACAACTGGCGGTGGGCCTACACGGGCGACTCACTCGGAGAGTTTGGGGGGCCGGTCGGCTTTGCCAGCACTCCCCAAAACATTCTCAGCATACACGGCATCGACGACACCATCACCTGGTTGCATCTATTGACCTACAACTGTCTGATGTTTGTCTTCGGGACCACGTTTTTCTGGCATCGGGCCGGAAAGCTCATGATCTCGTGTCTCTCGTTGGCCGCAATCTATGCGTACTTCACGGTCGTCTTGGGCCGTGGGTGGGCACTGGTGTTGGCCCTCTGCGTGGTGACGAATTACGTGTGGCTTTGGTTTTCTTATGTCAGTTACGAGTTCATCGATAGTTATATATTCTACTTTCTGAGCCTGACCCTCGGGCAGTTGATCTGGTGGCGACCGGATCGTTTGGGCTTGTGGATGCTGTGCGGATTGGTCGCGGGATTGTCGCTCTTCTACGCACAACCGGCGTGGTCGGGGGTTGCGGCGGTGGGCTTGGTCCTGGGCATCTTTGCCTTGAGGACGCGCCGCTTCACTGCCCTTGCGATCTGTGGCCTCTCGTTCTTGCTCGTGGGTCTGCCGATCTTCCTCCAGGGAATGCCCGGGAGTCGGGCCGTCGCAAACATGAACCTTGCCTGGGACTATCTCAGCAGCATCTTCCTGCAGATCCTGCGGCTCCCATACACGTCGGGGTTCAGGCACATGGGCATATTTGACGGCTTCCTGCGCTGGCCGCTGGACAGATTGTACGTGGTTGGTGTCGTCGTAGCGGGACTGGCGGCCGTTCCGCCCATGCGGCGCCTGCTGCGGCTACCGCCGATCGCGCCCGCGTTGTTCGCGCTGCTTTTCTGGGACGCCATGCTGCTGACGCTGACGAACAACGGCTATGGTGGGCCCTCCAGCAAGCGTGCTTACAACCTGATTCCCTTGCAGATCTTCTTCGGGCTTCTTCCGCTGTACGCGGTTTATGCCTGGTGCAAAGGTCAGCGTGTGTTGCGGTGGCTCGCCACCGCCGGCACGGCGACCGCGATGTGTGTCTACGCCGCAGGTAGTTTCGCGGTGATCCTGTATCCCGCTCCTGGTCTATACGGAGGCAACTCGTTTGACGGATTGATCGAGCTGCGGCAGCGGTTTCCGGAGCGCAAGGTCGTGTTTCTCACCTCGCGCGACGGGTACCAACGCGCCCTTGTCCCGGACAGCTTTTTCAACACTGCCTATCGACTGCTCGATCAGGTGACCGTGGAACCAGACTTCAACGATGCGATTGTCGAGCATGCCTGTGAAGGCCGCGGCATCCTGTGTACGGAGCCGGGGTACGAGCCGGACCGTTTCGACAGGTTGTCGCGTAACGACGGCGAGTTCACGCCCCTCAAATTGCTAAACTCTTACTCCCTGGTCTGTTTTGAGTGCAACGGGAGGCAAGGGTAGGTCCGTGTACATGTCGCAGTGGTGGCCGACCACGTGACGAAGGGCTGGCGGATTCTCAGGAGCTATGCAAGCGTGGCTGGCGATCGAGTCGAATGGGTGTCCAGCCCGTGCTTCTCGATCCGCGCCCCCAGAATGAAGCCCACTCGGCGCGAGACAATCCGGTCGAGTCCACTGAGCGCGTACAGCAGCGGGAACAGCAGCTTGTAAATCCGAAAAATCGGGCTGTCGGTCAGCTGGTACACGTCCGACCAAGTCCAAGCGGAGCGCCCGAAGCGCAGGCGCTCATAGGCAAGATGCGCCGCGGCTACGACGTCCATGAGGAACAGGCCGACGCGGCCCAGGAAGGTGCGCTGGCGGGTGACCCGCAGGCCTAACGGTTCGAACAGCGCAGCCAATGTTGCGGGCGTGTATCCGGGGCGATGATGGAACTCGGGGCCTGCGACATCATGGACGGTCGTGACCCCAAGAAGCTCCAGGTAGCTGGCGTAACCGCGCGTGATGTTGGGCACCTCGACCACCAGACAGCCACGCGGGGACAGCACGCGCGCCAGTTCCACCGCGGCGCCGCGGTCATCGGCGACGTGCTCGAGCACCTCCGTGCAGAGGATCGTTCCCAGCGTGCCGTTGCGAAAGGGCAAGGCAGCCAGATCGGCCTGCACCGGAGCGAAGCGGTCCGGGTCACCGGCGTCACGCGCTCGCTTCTTGAGGGCCTGAAGGTTTCCGTAACTGATGTCGATCGCAATGATCGTCCCGGGCGCAAAGGCGTGGTGGGCGCCGTAGCCGCTGCCGGGACCCACCTCCGCCCTGGGCAGTTGCGGCTCTTCACCCATCAGATCACGCAACACCGGCACTTTCAGGCGCGTGGCCAGGTCATAACCAAGCGGAGCGATGGCCGTGCTCAACTGCCGGGCTCCTCGGGCTTGTTCGTAAACGGCAAGATGCCTGGCAACGCAGGCCGCAAGGCTGAAGTCCCGGACCGCACGCTCCCGCGCGGCCTGCGCCCGGCGCAGGCGGTCCGCGTTGTCGGCAAGCAGCGACGTAAGCGCGGCATGGAGGCTGTCGGCGTCGCCAGCCGTTTGGATCATTTCGACCTCGCTCACATGGGCGTCGTAGGTTGAGTCCCGCGCCGCGATGACCGGCAATCCGCTGGCCATGGCTTCCATTACCGCCACGGGGAATCCCTCGCCGCGTGACGGCAAGACGAAAACATCCGCGGCATGATAAACCTGGGGCATGCGGTCGTGTTCCACATCTCGCAAGATGTGTACGGGGGCAGTGGTGCTCGCCGGAAGATCGCCCCGCCCACAAAGGAGAAGCTCAAAGCCCCCGTTCGGCATCCCCAGGAGTGCATCGAGTCCCTTCTTCTCGACGAAGCGGCCGACGAAGAGAGCGACGGGGTGATCGGAGGGCAGGCCGAGTTGCCGCCGGGCCGTCTCCCGCTCGCTCGCAGAGGCCGGATGGAACTGTTCTGTATCGATCCCGTTGGGCACGAAGTGCATGCGCTCGGGATATGGTGTGAGGCGCGTCAGCCAGTCGCGGACGGCAGAGTTGTAGGTGATCACCGCGTCAGCTCGGCGCAGGAACAGAGAGGCGGTCAAGGCCAGGCCGGCGCGCTGAATCCAGTTCAAGAGCGGATTCCGATACGGCACCAAGCCGACGTGTTCCGTCAGTACCAACGGCTTCTCGAACCACCAAGCCCATAGCAGGGCGCACAGGGAACCAAGATAGAGAACGCCATGAACGTGGACGACATCGGCGTCGCGCACGGCTCGCCGCAGGATCGGGAGCAGCGATGGAGCGAAGAGCGGGTAGGGGACGTGCCAGCGCCGCTCGAGGAAGTTCCACGCCGGGACACGGATGATGTGCACGCCTGCACGATATTCCTCCGCGGCCGCCCCCGTCCGGCTCGAGACGACCGTCACGGCATGCCCTTGCCCAGCCAGCTTCCGCCCGATCTGCTCGACCAACACCTCGATGCCGCCGGCATGCGGCAGGGTGTAATGGGAAACGAGAAGGATATTCATCTTGTGATGCCTTGCAGGGCGGCTCAGTCGCTCGGGTTCGGCGTTGCATCATTGAAGCCGGCCGCGCTCATTTCCTCGGACAACTTCGGCACGCTGACAACCGTATCACCGAACGCGCCGGCAACACCAGAGAACAGTCGCGGGCAAGGCGTTGGCATACGGCAGTATTGCGAAACGCTCGGGATGCAGCCGGGCGGGCGAGTAAGGGCACCCGGGCGACCCGTCGAATCTCGCGCGGTCGTCAAAGGCCGAACGGCAGGCGGTGCCAGCACCGCAGGATTTTACTTCCCGCGGTCCGTGAGCATAATAGACGCCCAATGACGACCATGGAGGCAGTCAGTCGAGGAGTCGACGCCTCACAACCACCGGCGGAGATGGCGGCCGCGTGTGAGGTCTCAGTCATTTTGCCCTGCCTGAACGAGGCGGAAACCGTGGGCACTTGTGTAACCAAGGCCACGACCACTCTACGGCGCTTAGGAGCGCGCGGTGAGGTGATCGTAATAGACAACGGTTCCACTGACGGCTCGCCGGACATCGCCGAGCACTGCGGCGCCCGCGTCGTGCTTGAACCCCGACGCGGCTATGGCAGCGCCCTCATGCGCGGGGCCGAGGAGGCAAGGGCTCCGTTCATCATCATGGCGGATGCCGACGACTCCTACGATCTCACCGACCTCGAACGCTTCATCGCGCGCCTGCGTGGAGGCGCCGACGTCGTCATGGGCTCGCGGCTGCGTGGCACCATCGAGCCCGGCGCCATGCCGTGGCTGCACCGCTGCATCGGTAATCCGCTGCTCTCAGGCATTCTCAACCTGCTATTCCGTGCGGGCATCTCCGACGCCCACTGCGGCATGCGTGCCTTTACGAAGGATGCCTATCGGCGCATGCAGCTACAGACCACGGGCATGGAGTTCGCCTCCGAGATGGTGATCAAAGCGGCGCTGGGCGGCCTGCGGGTGACCGAGATCCCGATTACGCTGCGTCCCGACGGCCGCAGCCGGCCGCCGCACTTGCGCTCCTTCCGCGACGGCTGGCGCCACTTGCGCTTCATGTTGCTGTTCTCGCCAACCTATCTCTTTCTGATACCGGGCGGACTCAGCATGTTGATCGGGCTGATACCGCTGGTGCTCCTCGGCTTCGGGCCGCTGGTGATCGGCGGCTTACACTTCGACATCCACTACATGGAGTTAGGGAGCTTGTTGACAATTCTGGGCTTTCAGATCATGACAACCGGGCTGTTCGCCAAAGCCTATTCCCACGCGGCACGGCTGTACGCGCCGGACCGCACGCTGGGGGTACTGATGCGCTTCTTCAACCTCGAACGTGGTCTGGTCGTTGGTGCGGTGTTGTTCCTTGCAGGCTTCGCCATCGACGCCTCGATTCTGGCGCGCTGGTTGAAAAGCGGGATGGGCTCCCTCGATGCCGTACGCCCCGCGATCCAGGCCTCGACGCTGATGATCGTGGGCGCGCAAACCGTCTTCTCGTCCTTCTTTCTCAGCATGCTGGCGCTGCCCCGAAAGGGAGAGTAACTAGCTCGGAGCTGCGTTTTGGAAGGTATTGGTTACGAAAATGCCGGGCGTTGAGTCTGCGAGTCGACCGGCGGCAAGGGTGACCACGGCCCTGCGGGTGGTCGGTCTCGTCATCTCCGTCGTCTGCGTTGCTGCGGCCCTCTACTCGTCCAGGGTCGATCACCGCGATGACCTGGCCTGGCGGCTCTTGGGAGTGGGCTTCGTGTTGGCCTGCCTCTGGCAATGGGGGCTGGTGCTGGAAGACACTCGTGTGCCGCCGCGGCTGGCCGCTCCGACGCTGCGCCGCGCGATCGTCGGTGGCCTGCTGGCGCTGTGCGGCGGCGCGCTGTGGGTGTGGGCGCCCTACGGAATGTATCGCAATTGGGTGGCTAGCTTTGACCGCTCGTGGATCGCGTGGCTGACGGGCACGGCCTTGCTTGGCGGCGGGCTCGATCTCCTGTGGGGCCGCTGGGAACGGCCGTCCGCGGCAAGCCGCAGACGGCGTCTCCGGCTTGTGCTGCTCGTCGTCGGACTGTTGGCTGTCTCCGCCGTGTATCGTTTGGGGAACGTCGGTTCCTTTCCAGGTGAGGGTTACAGCACCCAGGTCGAAGATCTGCAGACCGGCATTTTCGGCCTACAGTTCATTGAAGGGGGGCGCTGGCGCTGGGAGTACCCGAGTCACACGTTCGCCGCTGCCGCGGGCATGTGGCTGGTTGGTCCGACTTTTAAAGGGATACGAACTGCTTTGGCGACGCTGAGCACGCTGAAGACGATCCCCGTGTTCCTCTGGCTGCAGTTCACGGTTGGCCCCCTCGGCGCCGCGGTGGGTACGGCGTTGCTGGTATGCTCTCGCTGGGACGTCATCTATTCGCGCATTCCCCACCCCAATCAGATCTTTCCTGCCATCGTGTTCGCCTTCCTTGCGGGGCCGCTGCGCCGGGGGCGGCCATCGGCTTATGTCTGGCTCGGTTTCGTGGGTGGGTACCTGCTCTGCGAGTACATCGCCTATCGGCCGCTGATCCTGTTCATCCTCGCGAGTGCCGTCGTCTTCTCACTGAGTGATGTAAATACTCACTGGTTGCTGCGGCTGGCGCGGCCCTTGATCACCCTGCTGCTGATCGTCGACATGGGTATCCCGCTCTTTCTGAGCCATCTGCACGGCCAGGTCCGAAGGGCCTATTTCGACGGCTTGTACCGGGCTCAGGGCTACACGGAATATTACAATCCCGGCGATAGCTGGCAGCGAGCGGTGCACAAACGCGTCGAGCGCACTTCCGCCGCCGTCTCCCTCTTCTTCTTTCGCGGCGATGCGAATTTGGCGCACAACCTCGGTGGCCGGCCCTTTATCGATCCCGTGACGGCGATCTTCTTCGTCCTCGGCGTCAGCTACTGCATCGTACACCTTGGGCGGGGCATCTTTGGGCTCACGGTTGTCTCCTTCCTGGTGATGCTGGCCGGCACCCTCGTGGCGACCGGGAACTTCGACATAGGACGCGCCGCGGGGACCGTGACGTACGTGTACGCTCTGGCGGGCTTCGGGGCGGCAGCTCTCGCCCAAGTCCTCACCAGGGCTTCACGACGGATAGGCGGCGCGCTGGCGATGGTGTTGCTGACGGTTGCCGTTCCCGCTGCCGGTTATCTCAACACCAGCTTTCTGTTCGCCTACTGGAGTTCGCCGCAGGTGCGGCGCGCCATGCGCAACAACCTGGCGCTCCTGTCGTCATGGTTGTACCGAAACGCGCGCAAGGGTGAGCGCGTGGTAGCCGTCGCTCCCAGCTGGACCCAGGTTCTGGTGCCGAACGATGCGATGTGGCTACGGGAAGGGGTATCGGGGATCGCCGTGCCAGACGTGGAAACGGCCTTGCGCACCCTCACGAAGAATCCGGGGCCGACGCTGTTTGTCCTTTTCGACGGCTCAAACACTCCCGCGCTACAGGCCTATGTGGAGTGGTTGGTCCCTGGACTGCACATGCAGTTCGAACCCGATCCGTACGACAGCGACGGCGAGATCGCCTACGCCCATCTGTTGGACCGGCCGCCGGACTTGGCCGCGCGTATCGCACAAGCGCACTGCCTCGGCGTTCAGGGCGAATACGAACTGTTCGACTCAGCCGGAAAGTCGCTCGCCCGCGTCACCGGGGTTGCCCCCTTCATCGATTACACCACGTGGTCGAGTCGGATGGGTGACTTGATCAACAAGTTTCAGAACCTGGCGGAGATCCGGATGCGATTCCGCACCAGCCTGCGGATAGACACGCCGGGAGAGTATGCCTTTACTCAGCAAGGCAACGCGATGCAGGCGACTTTGGCGATCGACGGCCAGCGGCACTTGCTCTATGGCGCACCGGCGCACCTCGACGCGGGTGTGCACGCGTTCGAAGTCGAGGCGCGCTTCCGTAGGGTCGATACTGCGCAAATCCGCCTGTTCTGGCGGGGTCCCGACAGCCACGACCGCCCCGAGGTCATGCCCATGTATCGCCTGGTGGAGGCGGAGGAGACGCGTGCCGGCGCTGAAAGCGCAGCAGTCCCGAGCACCAGTCGGGCGCCGGACTCTACCGCGGAGCAATGAATCGGGAGCCGCCGCACGCTTTCACCGGGTGTGACGCGGTAGAATGCCGGCGCGGCGACGCAGAGCATTCGCCCCTGGAGTCTTGCCCCGGTGCGTCATCCGTATTACGGAAGCAGCATGGACGCAGGACCGCGCGGCTTCCCCTGGCCCCAGGTTCCGACGGGTGCCGGTCTGCACTCCGTCGGCGAACGCCCGGGGCCGCTTGGCTTTCGGGCGGGAGCGGGCGGGTGCGGCCCCGGCCGTTGACGCTTGCGTCCCTGAACGTTACATGCCGGTGCTGACCTACCTATGGTGATTATGCCGACAGTAGTCGCACTTGAAGAGAATCGACGCCGATGCTGCGCGTGACGACGCGCCTGTTGCCGATCGCGCTGGTCCTGGCCTTCTCGTTCAGCGTGAAGATCTGGCAGCTCGACGAGAACCCGGCGGGCTTCTTCACGGACGAAGCCGGAGTCGGTTACGATGCGTATCAGATCGCGCACACCGGTGCGGATCGGTACCACCAGCGCTTCCCGCTGTTCTTTCGTGGTTACGCCTGCGACGGCGTCAGCCCCTATCAGGTCTACCTCACCGTCCCGTTCGTTTCCTTGTTCGGACTCACCGAGTGGTCTGTCCGCCTTACCTCCGTGGTCGGCAGCACGGTTGAGCTGCTGATCTTTTACTTGCTGTTATGCCAGTTCATTCCGCGATTTCACGCCCTCCTGGGGATGCTGATCCTGTCGATCTCACCCTGGCACTTCCACCTGAGCCGCATCAACATGGGCGACTACTACAGCTGGCCCATGATGACCGCCCTGTCTTACCTCGTGTTCACGAAGGCGTGGAGGAGCGGCCGATCCGGCTACTACGCGCTAGCCGCGTTGTGCTTCGGCCTGACCTGCTACAGCTACACGCCGTCGCGCATGGTGACGCCGCTGCTCTTCGGCGCAGCCTTGCTGCTCGTGCTCTGCCGGCGCCGCCTGAGGACCGCGGCGCTTATGGCCGTGCTCTTTCTGGTCACACTGGCGCCAGCCGTCCACTACTACCTGACCGATCCCTGCGCCGCGGGCCGGCTCACCGCCACCACCGGGGTCTCGTTCCGGCCGCAGGATCTCATGCATCCCGAGGCGGCGCTCGCGAAACTGCCCCTGCCGAACCTCTCCTGGCAGCAGCTCGAACACTCGCGCGTCATCGAGAAGTACCTCGAGCATTTCAATAACGACTTCCTGTTCAAAAAAGGTGATGCGACCTACCCCGGCCAGGTCCTCCTGCGGCATTCGATCGCATATCTCGGTCTGCTCTACCCCTATCAGAAGTGGCTGATGCTGGCCGGCGTGCTGTGGATGTTCGTGGCGATGATCCGGCAGCGGCGGTGGGAGCTTACCTTGGTGTTGGTCATGATCCTGCTCTTCCCGGTGCCGGACTCGTTGACGGCAGAAGGCGTCCCCTTTTGCACGCGTTCGTACCTCGGCGTGCTCCCGGCGCACCTGTTGATCGCATTCGGAATCGATCTGGTGGCGCTCTGCTGCTGGCAGCTGCGGCCCGCCTTTCTCCGGCGCCCGGCCTACGCGTTGGGAGTTGCCGGGCTGGTAGCCCTCATTGCCATGTCGTTCCAGACGCTCGTACAGCGCTCCGCCGAGGATCCGCTGTACACGTCGGGCTACTGGGGCTGGCAAGCGGGGCCGAAGCAGGTCATGCGCTACTTCGTCCCGCGCAACGACCAGTACGACGAGCTGATCCTCAGCGGGATGTTCAACGTCCCGCAGATGTTCCTGACCTTCTACGACCTAGACCACCGCTGTCCCCACTGCCGTATCGGGGATCTCTCGATTTACAATCCACACAAGAAGCAGCTCTTTGCGCTGCGCCCGCAGGAGTCCACTCCACGCACCGGGCGCAAGGTGCGGCTGAGCAACATCTACTATCCCAATGGGGAGCTGGCGCTCGAGATCTTCACGGTCGATGCCACCGGCATACCGGAACCGGAGCCGCCACCGGTGGAAGTCGTAGCGCGGCCCATGCTGGGCGGCGACCCGACGCAACCGACGCAGAAGGAGCGTATCGAATTGAACGCTAGCGGCTTCGCGCTCGCGTTCGGTGAGGGCGAGCGGTTCGCGTTCGCGCACCCCTCGCCTGAAGCAGGTCAGGCGGGAACGATCAGCTTCGAGATCCAACCGGCATGGAATGGCGAGGAGGCCGGCGTACACCTCTTCATGCAGATCCGGGGCTCTACCGAGTGGCACAGCCGCGTGCTCATCTTGAAAGACGGCGGTTACCTGCGCTACCTGTTCACTGGGAACACCGGGATCGAGCGCGGCGTTGGCGTTCCGATCACCAGCTGGACGCGCGGCGAACGGCACACCGTCACCGCCACCTGGCATGATGGAACCGCCGCGCTGTACGTCGACGGCAAGCCGGTGGGCGAGGACACCTACCAGGGCGAACTGGAAATCACGCCCCGTACGCTGCTCTACATGGGCTCCGACAACCCGGCAGACCCGGCCCGTGCAGCCATGGCCAAGATCCAGAGCCTCAAGATCTACGGCCGGGCGCTCGAACCCAGCAAGGTACCATAGCAGCCCGTTGAAAAAGGTGTTCCACTCACCCTTCGAGAGCCTCAGGGTGAGCGGAACACCTTGTCGCACAAGGACTTCCCCGCTCATGCTGAGGCTCTCGAAGCATGAGCGCGCCCTTTTTCAACGGGCTGATAGCCGCGCTGCCGCCGCCGGGCGGCATGGCGCATCACTTCTGCAAGCTCACCACGGTGTTCCAGCACATGCGGTTGAGGAAGGGGAAGAACTTCATGATGAGCCGGTCTGCCGCGTTCAAGGGTCGGAACAACCACGCGATCTTGTCGGCATCGTAGATGACCTTTTTCCAATAGCGCTCGCGGGCGGGATGGGACCGCATCCCGATGAAGAACCACACGAACACCAGCTGTGCCAGCAGCCAGAATTCCCTGTGCTCGACGCGCTTGTACAGCCCGTGCAGTCGGCGAACAGCGGCGAAGGCCAACGGCCGCTCATCAGGGGTGCGCATGGTGCCGGCCATACGTCGGTACACGTTGATCACCGGATTGTACGCCAGCGGCTCGATGAAGAAGGCGCGGCCGTCCGGCTTGAGCACCCGGTGCACCTCGCGCATCGCCTCCAGGAACTCGACGTGGTGCAGCACGGCGTTTCCATACACGATGTCGAAGGTCTCGTCCTCAAACGGCAGGAACTCCACCGGGGCGATGATCGCCGCCACGCGCGTGTGATGCTTGCGGCAGAGCGCCGTCACCACCCGAAGGAAAGCGCCGGAAATGTCGAGCGCTGTCACGATCGCCTCGCGCTGGGCGAAGTAAATCGAGGCCTCCCCCGATCCGCAGCCGACATCGAGCACGCGTTTGCCGCGGAGGTCGCCGAGTTGCGACAGAACGAACCGGTTCTCGATGGCGGTAACGGCCTCGAAGCTCTCCTTGACCAGCACGGCGTCGGGATCGATGGTGCGCGCCCACTCGTCGTGGAAGTGTCGCTCGCTCTGGAGCTTCTCTCGGAAAGACGTCGCGCGCTTGCCGGAGGGCTTATACTCGTCGCTCGGCGGCTGGGGTGCTGGAAGGGTTGGCATACTCGTTAAAAGTCTCCGCTTTGTACCAGTTCACCAGTGGGCTGATCAAGCAGCGCTGCGAGCGAAAGGAGTTCGTACGCCGAGCCTGTCCGCTGCTACCGATGCCCTGCTTCCTGATCACGAGCACTCGAAGCACAGCAATTCGCCGACCGCGAACAGATCGATCTTGCGGAACTGATGCCCTGCCGTAGCGCGGTCGAGTTCCTCCTTGTTCTCCGGGCGAGTGTAGTAGCAGAGTATGGTTCCCGCCGAGCAGACCGCGGCCACGGCGCTCTCGTCGATCGTTTGGGTGACCAGTACCGTGTCCGAGACGTGATACACGTCGTTGATCACAGATTCTGGATTCCTCACCTCCGCTCCAACCCACGGTTGGGGCGAGAAGACGAGAACCTTGCGGTCCGGAAAGCGCTGGCGCAGCTGGATCAGACCATCATACAGGTTGCCGCCGAAACGGGCGGGATAGATGACCAGCGAGGCCCCCACGACCGCGTACACGCCGACGGCCAAGAAGGCGGTGGCGGTCACGGCGCGATACCGCAAGGACGACGGCCGGAACGCCACCGCCAGCGTGTAGAGGGGCAACAGGCCAAAGAAAGCCTGCAGCGGGATGAGATGGTATGTACGTTTCGGGTCCGGACTGCCGTTCAAGTTGTTCGTCACCGTCATCGCCAGCACTTCGGCAAGGAACAAGAATAGCAGGCCAACGACCGCGGGCGGCAGCCGCAGACGGCGGCGGATCGCCGGCACCAGGGCCATGACTGCTATGGTCAGCCCGGCAAAGTAGAATTCACCGCACGGCCGCGAGGCGAAGGCCCCAACAAACTGGATTGATGCCAGCTCCCTTCCGGCTGGAAGCCACAGAGTCGCCTGGAAGATCCGAAAAAGGTACGACCAATCCCACATCACTCTCGCTTGACTGGCTGCAGCATTGGCCAAATGAGGCAGCTGCATGAGGGCGGGCAGGCTGGCGATGAGGAACGACACCCCACAAACGGCAAGCATCGAGAACTTGCGCCGGTAAAGCGCCCAGGCCCCGACCGCCACGCCACACGCGGTGACTTCCGCCCACGCGGTGGCGGTAAAAAACAGCGACAGTCCAGCGACAGTGCCGAGCGCCAGCGCCCGTGTCCGGCGCTCGGGATCACGCAGAATCAGCGTGAAGGCGCTCAGCGCCAGGTAGGCGCAAATGAAGCTGTCGATGTGGTCCCAGCTGATATGAGACATGAGCTGAAAGTGCCACGTGGCGGCAGTTACAATGATGATGGCGAGGGCCCACGGGAAGTCGAGAATGAGAGAGAAGAAGGTGTAGATGGCCAGCAGAGAGAGTGTGCTGATCATGAAGTTACCGGCCCGGTGCCAGAAGAACGTCGGTGCGAAAACGAACATGAGGAAATTGACCAGCATGTCTTCCGTGTAGGTCATCAGGCGAGCAACCCCATCCACACTCAGAATGCTTCTTGCCAGGCCGTATTTCGCGGCCGCAGAGGGCAACACCCACCACCCGAGAGTATCGGCTACGTCCGACCACCGCCAGTTGTCGTAGAACGGCAGCCACAGTGCGCCAAAAATCACCACGAACGGGACGAGGACCCAGATGTGCCGACGGTCAAAGTGCGCGTCTTTGGCGGGTGGGTCGGAGCGCCAAATGCCGAACGCCCAACTCAGCAGCGCCGCCAGCCAGGTGAAGGTCACCAACCACTGATTGACCTCAGGATTGAACGTGATGACGAAGCACACGAGCAACGCGAAGGGGAGAATGATCCAAGCACGCCGAACTCGCCTGTCACATTGCCTCATTAGACCTCCTCAGCCATCACAAAGTGCAACGCCGGCATCGCGGCGGCCAGCCGGTAGGATGCACGCGGATCGTCGGTGAACGCCGCACCGAAGAAGAACGTGAGCCCGACAGTTCGCCGGCAGCCTGCAGACGCGCGGTGAGCTTGCGCCACTCCGGTACAGCATCCTGAAAGCCGCGCTGCTGCGTGGCCTTGGGGCAACGTTTCACCTGCCCGGATTGCCTCCGTTTCCCTGCACCCGTTCAGCGCGTTGTTCACCGCCGTGAGGATCTCATCGACGGTGATGTGCCCATCGTGATTGGCGTCTCCGGCTTGGCAGGTCGTGACCGCCGCGTTCCCGAGGGCGATGTTCACCATCGTCAGAATCTCGTCGACGGTCACGTGACCATCGCTATTGCAGTCGCCGACACACGGCGTCGGGGTGATGGTGGCAAGAGGGGTCACGGTGGGTGCGTTGGTCGGCGTGAATGGCGTCCCGGTAAAGCTCGGCGTCGGACTCAGGACCGTGGTTGGTTTTGCTGTCGGTGTAGATGTCCCTGTTGAAGTGTTGGTGGGCGGCACGGTGCGGGTCGGCGTAACGGTAGGTGGAGGGGTTAGTGTGCCCTCGGGATCAAACATCGCCCAGATCGCGGAAACGGCTTCGTTCCCTTCACCTTGCGCGGACCAAATCGAGTAATCAGGGGCTTCCGCGATTCCCCCACCCGTCTGGTCGGGCTGCGATTCGACGTAGCCGCTATTCCAGAAATCAAACGCATGGTTCGTGTTCGACGCTGTCTTGAGGCCAGCGAGCTTGCCAGTCGTGAACGGTTCTAGCCACCGGACCATCCCGGCCGCGCGTGTCACCCACAATGACCGGGGCGAGTGCAAACTCGTCAAGGCCATCGAGATCGGAGAGGCCGCTGAGCGCAAGGCGATAATACCATAGGAACAGTAGCCGTTAGGACAAGCCGTGCTGGTGCCGCCCTGGAGATATTCATCGCCCGTCTCGCTGCAGCCGTTGCCGGCATTCGTGCCGTTGACGCAAATCCCAGAATAGGGGGTGAAGGTCGTGGTGCTCAGCTGCCCGAGCGTGCTGCCTGCGTTCATGTTGTTGCTCCACGGCCCGGCAAAGACTTGCACGCGGGCCGCATCGTTGCTCGTGTTCGCATCGCTTACCAGGACCTGATTGCCGACAAGGACATCCGGGATAACCGACCACGGCAGACAGAACCGATTCGCTGCGGGCGTTGCAGAGCAGTCGTGTACCGCGTGAATGAAATCGGCCTGGCCAAGCACGAGGTCCCACGTGCTGTCACCTGAGTTGCCGCTCGTGCACACCGTCCCGAGCGTGCCCGGCGGCATGCAGGCGGCGAGCACGCGGTAATTGCCCTGGTCGACGATCCACAAGTTGCCATACCCATCGACCTTGACATCGGTCGGAGAGTTCAGCGTCGTCGCCGAGGTCCCCGGGCTGTTGTGGATGCAATCAACTTGGCCGTAGCAGGTGTCGGCAGCCTGATGTGTCGTAAGCGTTGCGGGGGTCCCGAATGCGTACCGTGTGATCCGGTTGTTCCCGGAGTCGGCGATGTAGAGGTGCGTATCGTCGGCTGCACAACCCATCGGCCCGTTCAGCGAGCTTGCCGAGAGGCCGCCTGCGTTCGCGCTACTGCTCACACCATCAGCCTGCCCAAGGATCGCATCAGCGTCAGTTTCCGGGGTCGCGCCACGCTGCCCGAATGTCGTCCAATCATTCCAACATAGCGCGCGGTTGTGCGATTGTGCGACTTTGCACACGCCCTCCTTGCCGTTGGCGATGTAAAAGCAGATGCCACCCCAGCTGAAGCCACTTTCGACGTGCGCGTTGATCTGTTCCCGCGCCGTTGCGCTGGCTTCGCCGAGCACAAGATCGCCCGCCTCATTCGTCGCGAGCGGCGCTGGCATGTGCAGGTCACGGTTGTTGCCGGAATCGCCGACGTAGAGCCCGCCGTTGCCATCGCTGGAGAGAACGCGCGGATTCGTGAACCGATCGAGCTTGTTGCCATCCGAGCTCTGGCCTGCCCAGGTGGTGCTGCAATCGGGTTGGCCAACGCAGTAAGCTGGTGAGGTAACCGGCGAAGTGAACGGTGGGAGGAAGACCGGAATGCGATTGTTCCAGGTATCGGCAACGCTCAAGGCGCCCGTAACCGGATCAACGGTAAGGCCACCCTGTCCCCAACCTTCGCACGATCCCAAGAAGAGCGTGCCACAATGAGTGAAGTCGGCCGCTCCGAACACCACGGTAGCCGAAGCGCCGGTCTGGGATGCCTTCGGATATTCTAGAGCACGGACGTTGCCGCTGTCCGACACGTAGATATTTCCCGCGCTGTCAAAGGCAACGTCACTCGGCCAGCACAGCGTTGCGGCAGTCGGCGCGCTCAGACCATGATTGCAGCTCCCCTGCACACCATCGATCTGACCGAGGTAGAAATCCGGGATGGCACCTGAGAACGCAGTGGAAATATCGTTCCAGCCGGCGACATCACTCCAGTCCGTCTCAGCAACCAGCAGCGTTGTGGTACACGTCCCCTCACTGCAGTCACCGTTGGTTGTGCAGGGCGTGCCGAAAGAGGTAGATCCGTTACATCGCTGCATGGCCGCAATCCCTGCCGCGCCACTCATGGAGCCGTGGTTGCACGTTCCGCCACCCGTGCAACTCGCATTGACAGCGCACGAGTTCCCGTTATTGCTGCCCCCACTGCAGGTGTAGGTACCGCCGGAATTGGGCACGCAACCGCCGCCGGGACAATTCAGGTTTGGATTGCAGCTCGTGCCGTCATTCGAACCGCCGTGACATACCAGGCCCACGCGACTGTAGCCCGTGAAGTCGGTGTGACCCAGGACCCGGTTCGGCAGGTCTTTCGAGTGTGGAGAGGCAGAATACTCGCGGACGTTATCCACATCGCTCACCCACAGCGAATCGGTGACCGGATCGTAGGCGAACCCGGCCATTGCGCCATTGCTGTTATCCAAGCTATTCGGCGCCATGTTTCCGTAGATAGTATTGTCACCGGGGATGTTCTCCCACAGGCCGTGGTTGATGTCGATCGCGCCCAGGAACCACGAGATCGGCGCATTGTCGGTGAGCGCCGAGGCGGCATCCCAGCCCTGAATGCGCACCGTGTTAATGGCCGACATGAAGTGCACGAGCTTGTCCAGCTCAGGAAAGTATTTTAGGCCGACGGCAAGCCGTGCTGTCGTGCTGTTTACGGCACCATGCTGATTGCTCTCACACGTCTGGTTCAGCAGGCAGTAATCCATATACGGATCTCCAGGAACACCCGATCCTTGTGGGTATACGGAATCTTGCCCTTGTTGATAACCATTGATGCAGCGGCCGCTGCTCAGATCACAGGTGCCACCTCCAGAGCATTGGCTGCCGTTGGTGCAACTCCAGCCCGGAGTGGTACCACCGACGCACAGGCCACAATCCGAATCCTGGGTACAGTCACGGCGTGGCAAGTTTAACCCATTATTGCTCGGGCAGTAGTTCGCCGGGGTCGGCGTCACGGCAGCCCATCCGGGGCAATCGAGGTTGTCGGTACAGGGATCGCCGGTGAGCATGCACTTCGGCACGTTCATACAGATGCGTGGGTGACCGCCCCAGGTGCAAATCGCCGGTGCCGACGGAGGGATGCGTACGCCAGGACACTGTGCGTCCAATCCACAGACCTCGCCCTGTGACGTGCCGCCGCGACAGGCATAGTAGCCGGCCCATCGCGGTGTCCATGTCGGCGTCGCGTTCGCTGTCCACGTTGGCGTCGCTGTCCGTGTCGGTGTCGCACTACCTTTGGGCGTATACGTTCCCGGGCGAGTGGGTGTTGACGTCACCGTCATCGTCAGCGTCTGCGCCCATGCCGATCCACACGCGATGATGCCCGCGAACGCGATGATCCCGATTGTCCTCACACGCCACCGCTCCCGGCATCTCTGCATCCAGCTATCCTTTTATCACGGCGTGCCAGACGTCGAGCGGCTCTCCGTGTCGGTGGTTGTTGACCGGAACGGCTGCGGGCCGGATGCGGGCATACGCGCCTCAGTTGCGTCCTCTCCCGTCAAGTTCAATACGTCGCGAACAGTTACCGCTGCACTTCTTCACGATTGAGCGCGCGAATGCAAGCCGGAAGAGAGTGTGCGCGTGGGAGCAGCGTCACACGATGTGTTCGGTCTGCGAGAACAGGCGCAGATGACCGTGCAATCGCGGGTTGGTTGTGGTAAAGGCACCGGCGCTGCGTATGGCTCTCAAACGTCCGTCTCCCCTGCAACTTGGCCTGATCGTGTCAGCGGTTGCTGTGGCCCTAGTCGCGCAGCTGCGCGTTCACATGTACCCGGATGCCCTTGTCGGATGGGCACTGCTTTTCGGTGCGGCGGCGATGGCCAGCGTCGCCGCTCGAAACATATCGTTGAGTACAGAGACGACCCCAACGCTCCCAGAGCGGCTAACGCCGCCGGGCCGATCGCTCGGATGGGGTGTCCTGACGTTGTGTGCTGTCGTCGCGACGACAATGCTATCAAGGCGAGGTGAACGGCCGGTGCTTACACTCGTCCTTTGGGCGAGCGCGTTCGCGACCGGGGCGCTAGCCTTGCGCGGCTGGGTCATCTCGCCGCCCCGTCTGGCAACGCTACGGTGGTCGCGGCGGGAGATCGCAGCGGTCCTCGCCACGATCTTGCTTGGGGCTGCCGCACGCGTGATCTGGGTGGGCTCAATCCCGCGCTTTTACTTCGCAGACGAGGCGCGGCTTGCATGGTCGCTCGTGCAAACGTACCGCGTGGCTGTCCCCAACTTCTTCACCATGGGGTGGAATGGCTGGCCGTGGATCGGCATTTCGCTGCAGGGGCTGTTCGGCCCGTTGCTCGGCGCCACTACAACCAACCTGCGCCTGTCTTCAGCCCTCGTGGGAACGTTGGCGATCGGTGCGACGTACCTTCTCGCGCGCGAGTTGTTCAACCCACGGGTCGCTGTGCTGGCGGCGCTGCTGTTCGCTCTGTGCAGGACCGCGGTAGACTTCAGCCGTCTCGGTGTCTGTCACGCGCAGCTCATGTTCTATGAGACCTTCGCCTTCTTCTGGTGGTGGCGCGGGGTGAACAGGGGTCGCGCTGCCAGCTACTGGTGGGCGGGCGTTGGGCTTGGTCTGTGCCTCTTGACATACAATGCCGGGGACTTGGTACCGCCACTGTGGCTCGGGTGGCTCGCTCTGAGCCTTGTCTTTGTGCCGCGGTCAGGGCGCGCGTACTGGCGGGCCGCAATCATCACCGCGGCGGGATTGCTTGCCGTGGCGTACCCGTGGCTGGACCACATAACGGATCACCTCACGTTCGGCGCGACCTGGGACCACTGGACGATCATCGCGCGCGGCCGTCAGACTCTTAGCCTGGCTCTCGACGCTTGGCGCACCAACGGGCTCAGCGCAGCGGCTGCCATACTGTCCCGGCAGGCCTGGCTCACATGGCTCGGTTTCGGCGTGCTCCCGAGTGGTGGCTACCGTGAGCTGGGCTACCGGGGCGGCGGCATGCTCGACGACGTCACTGCCGCTCTGTTCGTGATCGGCTTAGCGATGTCACTGCCTGGGCGTCGGCGGGCACGGGAAGGGTTCGTCCTTTATTGGTGGATCGCCACCGCAATTGTCGGCGGTGTGATGACCATCGACGCACCCGCAACCGTGCGGCTGGTGGGACTTCTACCGGCGCTGGCGCTGCTGGCTGCGATCCCGCTCGACAAGCTGCTACGCGCAGGCGCGGGAACGAGGGCGCGGTCGGCAACTGCCGCTGCACTGGTGGCGGCGCTGCTGGCAAGCGTAGCGTGGGCCAACTGGCAAACATACTTCGTCGCCTTTGCGAATGCGCCGTATGCGGATGATCAGTCGGCCGCAGGGCGGCGCATCGAACGGCTGCCGTCCGGAAGCACAGTGTTCCTGCTGGGCAGCCACGACTTCCTGAACTTTTTCAATGAGCTGTTCCACTTCAACTATCCCGGCCGGCGGCTCCAAGACGTCGCCGATCCCGCACATCTGTTGCCGCTCCATGAGCCGGTCACCTTTCCTCTCGCGGTGATTCTCGGACCCTCACAAGTGACGCTGGCGAGCTACGCCCGTACGCTCTATCCGCACACGGAGATCAACGACGACATCTTCACCCCGGAGAACCGGCTGCGGTTCCGCGAGCTGCGGTTGACGCCGGAGGATGTCGCCGCTCAGACCGGCCTACAATTCACTGTCTACGATAGTTCCAACGCTGTGGCCGCGCAGGGCACCGGAGACCCCTTCGCCAGCGGAGTTGCCGTCCCGAGCACCGGCGCCCGCCGCGAGTGGAGGGGACGCATCTACTGGCCAACCGACCGCCCCGTGACGCTTGCCGTCCAGGTCAAACAGCGCACCGAGGTGCGTCTCGCAGACGCCCCGGTCGCGCAGGTAAACCCGCCGGCCTCGAACGTGACGCTGACTCTGCCCCGTGGCTGGCAGTCGCTCAGCATCACCGAGCCCGCAAGTGGGGAGCGCGCGTTGTCCATGGTGCTCACGTACGCTGGGGCGACGCGCCCCGTGACCGCGTGGGATCTGAACCCGAACACCGCCCAGGAAGGACTCACGGCGGTGTACGAACGGGATGGGCAGCCCCTGCTGCGGGTGATTGATCCGCAGTTGAACGCGTTTGCGTTCACTGAGGAACCCGTCTTCGTAGGCGGCAACGCGCCTATGGTGCGCCTGCCGTTCTCGGCGACGTGGTCCGGCGCGCTGCGCATCACGACGCCAGGGACGTACAGATTCGAGGCCCAGGGCACAGGCACATACTCGGTGCGCCTCGACGACGCCGATCTCGTGGAGGCAGCCCAGGAACCCGTCGGAAGCTACGGTGATCGCGTCTCGTCCGCGGAGCGCAGCTTGGCCACCGGCCTTCACCGAATCGAAGCGCGGTGGACCTGCAACAAACCCGCACAGGGTCTGCGCCGAGTCTTCCAACTGTATTGGACTCCGCCGGGCGGCGAACGAGAGCTCGTCCCTCCGTCTAGTTTCGTGCCGGTTGCGCCCGCCGAAAGCGCGCTGGAAAGTAGGCGACGCTCACTACCTTAGTACCGAGCGCGGGCAGCCCCTCGATACGGCCCCGGAAAGCCCTTCGATACGGCGCCATCCGGCGCCTACTCAGCGCGGGCTGAGGCCCGCAACCCAACTGCCGACTCGCAGATTTCTGCCCTCTCCCGCGCGTCTCCTCCGCGTGGGAGAGGGTTGGGGTGAGGGGTGAGGGTGCTCTACACCCCGCCGCGAGCACCACCGCGCCTCCATCCTTGTCCCCTCACCCTGCCCTCTCCCGCGCTGAACAAACGCGCGGGCGAGGGTCGAGAGAGGTCACAGCGCCAGATGTTCGCGCCGCGCGACGAAAGCACCCGTCGCAAGAGCCGACGAATTGTATCGGAAGGTGACCTCGCGCACTGTCCCGTGCAATACCGCGCCGTTCACGGCCTCGTATTGCGGGCCACTACGAGCATCTGCTTGCCGAACAGCCACTGTGCCGGCGGCAGCGCCAGGTACAGCCGCACGATCCAGGCAGACTGCGGCAGGCGGCTCCTGGTGGTGTAGGGCAGAAAGCGCGGCCGCAACAGGGTGATCTCGAAGCCGGTCATCCGCAGCGCTTCGGCGAGGCTGCCGTGGCTGAGCGGCACGTGGTGGTCGAAGAAGTCCCAGTACTCCTTGTAGGCGTAGCGGATGTTCGGCTGTAGCACGATGAGGCGACCACCCGAGGCGAGCAGGCGGTTCACTTCGGCCAACACGGCCAGCACCGCATTCTTGTCGCGCAGATGCTCGAAGAAGTTGCTGCAGAAAACGACGTGGGCACTGCCCTCAGGGAAACGTCCCAGAACCGCGGGGATGTCGCCCACCACAGTTTCGACCCCGGCGGCCGCAAACCGCGGCATCTCTGCATTCGCATCCACGGCGATCTTGCGGCCGCACCGGATGGCATTGATGAACTCACAGAACCCTGCGCCCAGGTCGAGGACGGTGTCCGTCGGTCGCACGTATCGCTGCAAGACGACCCGACACAGCACCTCCCACATTGCCGCCCGCGTGCGCTGGCTGGCGTCGGCGAAGCGCCAGCGGTAAAGCGTTTCTACCCTCACGTTTCCCCCTTGCCTAACCCCTCTCCTCGTCCGCCTCGTTCACGAGCGCCGCCACCTTGCGTGCCTGACCCAACATGCCGCTGATGGTGCGGTCGGAGGGATAGAGCTGGGTCGAGTCCGTCACCAACAAACCGCGGATGCGCGAGCGCACGGGCGGAATCCGGCGGGCGAAGTTGGTGGTGCAAATGGCCTGGGCGTAAGCGTCGCGAAAGACGCGATATCCGACCACCCAGTCGGCGGTGAAATCCGGGCGCACCCGCTGCAGGCCGGCGACGCATTCGCGCAACAGCTCGGCGTCCGGCTGAGCGAAGCGCGGATGACCCGGCACCAGATAAAACGGCACGTACAAGAGGTGTGGGCCTCCCGCGTCCACCCGCTGGTTCAGATTCGTATACTCGATGAATCCATTGAACGGGACCCGGGGATCGTTGACGTTGATCCAGAACGCATCGCTCACGGGATGTCGCAGCTTGAGAATCAAGCAGACGACCCCGATGTAGTCGATGCCGGTGATCTCGCCGATCTGCTCGACCGCGGGTGGCGGCAGCAACCGCGCCAGAATCGGTAGCGGCGCGGTCGAGATGACCGCGTCGAACGGCCAGTGCCGGCCATCGACGGTCAGTCCAGTCACTCCCTGCTCACCGACTGTGATGGCATCGACCCCCGCCGAAGTGTGCAATTCGCCACCCTGGCGGCGGATCTCTTCGATCAGCCGGCTCAGCAGCGCGTCGGTGCCGCGCTTCAAGAAGCCGAGCCGCTCCCGCGCCAGCACGTTGCGCCGCGAGCGCGCCACCCGGTGGATGCGATGCCAGATCCACGAGGCGGAAATCTGGTCGTAGTACGGGCCGAACTTGATGCGCAACAGAGGCTCCCAAATGACGGCGTAGGCACGCTCGCCGATGTGCGAGATGAGCCAGTCCCGCGCCGTGACCGGCTCGTACTGCTGCCACGATTGCGCCGAACGCGACAGGGCCACGTTGAGCCCGAAACGGATGCGCTCCGCCAGCGACAGCGGCCGGAAGCGCAACAGGTCCCACGGGGTGCCGAACGGATAGAGCCTGCCGCTGTAGAAAAAGCTCATGCGGCCCGGCCGCCACTCCAGCTCATCGCGCATGCCGAAGCGCTCGAGCATGGCGATCAGGTCGGCATCATCACGGCAGACGAAATGGTAGTACTTCTCGACCCGCAGGCCATCGAAATCGAAACACCCCGCGAGGCCGCCCAGGCAAGGCGCCTGCTCGAAGAGCTCGACGGCGTGGCCACGCTCCGACAAGAAGTAGGCGCACCCCAGTCCGGCTACTCCGCCCCCAATGATGCCGACGCGCATGATGGCCGGTCCGCGTCTCAGCGCCATTGGGCGCCGTACGGCGTGGCGTTCACGATCCCGTCACGGCGAGCCCGTCCGATCCCGAGGACGTAATACCAAATGGCGTAGTAGACGAGCGTCAGGTTGCAGCAGAGGCGGAATACCGGCGTGTCGAAGAAGATCTTGCGCAGCATCGGGCGCCGCCGCAGGACCAGTTCGAACCAGGACACGGCGTTGTGCTGCGCCGGCGTGAAGTGGAGATTGAGCGATAGGTCGTCATCCCCGGTGACGGTAATGCGGCCGAGGTCGGCCGTCCCGAGGCCGGCCGTGACACACTCGGACAGGTGCTTGATGGTTGCCGGATCGAAGCCCATGACCTTCGCCGCTACCGCATCCAACGCAAGGCAGTCGCCGGACGCAAGCATGCGATTGACCACCTTGGGCTTTCCCGACTTCGGGCTGTTCCCCTCCAGGCCGACGGACGCGTCCATCATGCCGAAACACGGCCGCACCGCGGCGTTGATGTCGGCGAGGGCGGCGTCGAGCACCAGATGATAGTTGTGGCGGAACATCGGCAGGCAGCCCCATTGATTCTTGATGGCACCGGTGATCACGGTCTTGTTGTGCGTCTTCATCACCGGCACGGTTACCAGCGCGGTGCGCAGCAGGATCTCGGGGACCGTGAGTTCCTTCAGCACGCGGCCGTTCGGCAACGTCACCGTGCGCGTTGGCTGGCGCGACATGTTGACCCAGGTCAGACCGTACTGGTCGCACAAGCGGTCGACGCGGCTCAGGCGGAACGCCTTTTCCACATCCACCACCACCTGGTCCGATTCGACGACGTAAATCTTGCCCACCCAATCGTGAATGGTCCGCACCACCCCTTCAAACGCCCAGGGCGACGTGATGGCGCCGGGCAGGAACAGATCCCAACCCAGATTGGGCTTCAGCGCGACCTCGGAACCGCGTGGGATGAACTCCTGCCACTGAGCCAGCTCCATCGCGCGGCGCACGCTTGCCAGCACGTCGTCCCGAGAGCTTCCCTGGCCGGGTACCCGGACGATGCTAACGCAAGGACCTGTCATTGGCCAGACACGATACCTGGCTGTGAAGTCGAAGTGCAAGCGATGTGATCTATGGGGTCGGGCGGCCGCTACGAATCTCCGGCCCGCGCCAGCGCAGCAACGCACTCAACGTGCTCGGTTTGCGGCAGCAAATCGAACGGCTGCACCTGGACTACCCGGTACCCAAGGCCCGCGAACCAGTCCAGGTCACGCGCCAGCGTGTCTGGATCACAGGAGATGTACACGAGCCTGCGCGGCACACAGGCGCTGATCGCTGCCCGCGCTGCCGGGTCGGCCCCTTTGCGTGGCGGGTTGAGGGTCATCACATCGATCTTTCCGAGACGCTGTGCCAGCTCGGGCAGGATGCCGGCGACCTCGCCGGCGTAGAAGCGCACGTTGTGAAAACCGTTCAGGCGCGTGTTGGCCTTGGCGTCGATCACGGCGCGCAGCGACTCCTCGATCCCGTAAATGTGTTTGGCGGCGGTGGCCAGATAAAAGGTGAGGGCGCCGGCACCGCAGTAGAGGTCGACGGCAACATCGTCGGCCGTCGGGGCCGCCCATTCCAGAGCGCGCTCGTACAGTTTGTGGGCGACGGTGATATTGGCCTGCAGAAAGGCTCCGGCCTGGGTCTTCAGCTTCAGGAAACCAATGCGCTCGATGAGCGCCGTTTCGCGGGTGAGCGGCACGAAGGCGGAGCCCAGGATGACGTTGCCTGCTTCGGCATTGATATTCTGCACGACGCTCACCACCCCGGGAACGCGCTGCAACTGCGCCACCAACTGCCGCGTCCGTGGCAACGCACGATCGTGAGTCACCAGGATGACCTGCGCCCGCTTGGTCCATTGGCTCACCCGCACCACGACGTAGCGCAGGTTGCCCGTGTGCGTCCGCTCGTCATAGACCGGCACCTCGAAACGCTCCAGGACCTCGCGGGTCTTCGCCAGGACGCGATTGATCAGCGGGAGATGCACCGGACACTGGGTGATATCGATGACTTGATGCGATTGCGGCCGGTAGATGCCCAACAGCAAACCGCGTCGCGCGCGGCGCGCCACCAACTTGACCTGGTTCCGGTATCCAAACGCCCGCGGGGAGCCGATGACCGCAGGGACGTCGATCGTCGCCAAACTCGGGTACCGGCTGAAGGCCTGGCGCACGCGTGCCTGTTTGAAGCACAGCTGCTCTCCGTATGGGCGTCCGATGAGCGCGCAGCCCACGCAGTTGGGCAGATGCGGACACAGAGGCGCGGGTTGCGGCACCGTATCAACCCGGCAACCGTTCCGGCAGGGTGATGCGTTCCAGGCCGACCTGCGACGCATACTGCAGGAGCGGCTCCAGGGTGTGCAGCTTGTACTCCTTCTCGTAGCAGATGCGGATGATCCCGGTATTGATCAGGACCTTGAAGCAGTGAATGCATGGGGTGTGGGTGATGTAGATGGAGCCGTCGCGGATCGGCGCACCGTTCTTCGCCGCCTGCGCGATGGCGTTGATCTCGGCGTGGATGGTGCGGAAGCAGTTCTCTTCCGTCTCGCCCGCGGGGGTTTGCGACTTGTAGATCAGGCAGCCCACGTCGGTGCAGTGCGGCAGTCCGGCCGGCGAGCCGTTATAGCCGGTGGCCAAAATGTTCTTGTCGCGGACGATCACCGCGCCGATGTGCGCGCGCAAACAGGTCGACCGCGCCGCCACCTGGCGGGTGATGGTCATGAAGTACTGGTCCCACGATAGCCGCTCGGTCACAACGGAATCCCCCGCGCCGGCCGAGGTTGTTGATGCTCCGCCAGCGGCGCTGGTCCGAACCTCAGAACGAATCGGCCTGTTCGGGACGAACCGCTTGCGGCCGGTTGCGGCTGCGCCTGCCACACCACCGGCGTACGCTCGCCTTCGAATATGGGCGCCGGCTCCGCGGTCGAAATCGGCTCCGGCATGAAGGTCACGATGAACGCGCCAACGGTGAGCCATGCCGCCAGCCGCCGCCGCCCGTCCAGCGGCGTGACGATGTCACGGGTCGGCGGGTGATCGATGCCGATGAACATCAGCAGCACGATCCATACGAACCAGCCGTCCCAACCGCGGAAGGCTAGAAAGGCGATGACCCCGAGAAACAGGCGCGAGATCCAGCGATGCCAACGGCCGAACATGGCGTAGGTCACGTGCCCGCCGTCGAGCTGCCCCACCGGTAACAGATTCAGAAAAGTGACAAACAGGCCTAGCCACCCGGCGAGTGCGACCGGATGCAGCACAATCGTGGCGTCGTCCGCCGTCGTGCCGAGCGTCAAACGCGTGAGCAGCTTGAACAGAAGGGAGTCGCCGAGAACCAGGCTGCCTCCCTGGTCCAGCCCTGCGGGCCGTACCTCCGACATGTGCAAGCCGATGATCACCGCGGGAATGGCAACCAGTAATCCCGCCCAAGGACCGGCCGCGCCGACATCAAACAGCGCCCGCCGCGTCGACGGCGGCGATTTCATACGAATGAATGCGCCGAAGGTGCCAACGAACACCGGCGGTGCCGGTATGAAGTAGGGCAAGGTGGCGCGCACGCCATGCACCTTTGACAGGGTGTAGTGGCCGAGCTCGTGAATCAACAAAATCGACAGCAGCGTGACGGCAAACGGGAAGCCGGCTTGAATGCTGGCCGGGTCGGTAAGCGGGTCGGCACCGACTTGGAAGGCGCCAGCCATCGCCGTGGTGATGAACGTCACCACGAACAGGACGATGTGGACGAGAGGAACACGCCGGGCGCGCTCCAGTGGCTGAACGGACTCCCACGGCCGCACTGCCGGCGGGATCGAATACGTGTCGATAGTGGGTTCCGGGCCGAAGGGTCTCATGGGTCGCGTGACTCCACCACCACGGTCACGGGCGTTCCCGTTCCCGCAGCAAACATTTTCGCCGCACTGCCGTTCCGGACCGCGATTTCCACGGTCCCCCAGCTCCCTACCAGCGCGAGCGGTCCACCTTCCGGAGCCGCGCTGTACGTCGCCAGCAGCGTGCCAATGCGCGTGCGACTAATACTAACGTAAACCTGCTGTGCAGGGAAGCGCGGTAGGGCATCGAGGCTGATGTTGGTTACCAGATTGCCAAAGTGGTCGACGTGCACCACCTCGCCCGCAATGGTCGCGCCGCTGCGCCGTGGCACCGGTAATTCGAGTTCGACAATCGAGTCGAGCACCGGTCCCACAGCCTCTGGGGTGACACCGCACGCGAGGTGCGCCGCTACCGGGGCGAAGATGTCGCGCCCGTGAAACGTCTGCGAAACGGGATGAAGAAAGAACTTCTCATTGGCAAGTAACCGGGCGCGGGGGCGTCCCATCAAAGCCGCCGCCGGGGAGAGCACGCCGTTGTCGGGGCCAACAAGGAAGCCGCGATCAGTCTCGATCAGGAGCGGCCGACGAGCGGAGCCCACACCGGGATCGACCACCGCCAGGTGAATGGTTCCGTCGGGGAAGAACCCAACTGCGTTGCGCAGCATGAGCGCGCCCGCCAGGACCTGCTGCGGCGGGACCGCGTGGGTCAGGTCGACCACACGGATGTCGGGATTGATGCGCAGGATGACGCCCTTCATGATGCCGACGTAGGCATCATTGAGGCCGAAATCGGTCAGCAACGTGATCAGGCCGGAAGGCATACGTTTCCGTCTTCCGCTGGGCTAATCCCTCTCAGATGCGGTAGGCGGTCCCTTCAACCAAGTGCTTGACCTCGTGGTTCCAAGGGCCGTTCCACTTTTCGATGATCACATCCGCCGGGCAGCGGCCGCGGCGCACCAGGTCACGCAGCCGCTCGAGGTACATGGCCTCGGTTTCCTGCTCGCCCTGACGCTGGCGGTCCAAGCCCGTCTCCGCGATCTCGATCAGCTCGCGCGCCAGTTCGGTGAGTTCGATGCCGCGGATGCGCGCCTTCAGCGCCTGGCGATGCGCGCTGTGGTACAAATCCACCCGTTCCTCCCATTTCCAGCGCTTCACCATGTCCCACACGGCCAAGAGGCAGTCTGCTTCGTAGAACAGGCCTTTGACTACCGCCGGCGCGGCGAGCATCAACTCCGGTGCTTGGCTGTCGATGCAGCGCACCTCGATGTACCCCTTGAGGCGCATCTCGGGGAACAGTGTCGTCAGGTGCAGGTTCCAGTCGGCCAGCGTGGCGCGCTCACCCTGCCACCCGTCCTCCCAGAAGCGGCGGAAGGTGAACGCGGTCATATCGATCCAGCCGCCGTCGCGCACGATGAAGTACATCGGCACGTCGAGGGCGTACTCGACATAATCGCTGAAGCCGGGCCCGGCCCGAAAGACGAACGGCAGCAGACCGCAGCGCGCCGGATCGGTATCGGTCCAGATGTGGCCGCGAAAGCTCATGTAGCCGTTCAGCCGGCCGTCGCTGATGGGCGAGTTGGCGAACATCGCGGTCAGCAACGGCGCGATGCCCATGCCCACCCGCATCTTCATCATCGCATCGCGCTCGCTGGAGTAGTCGAGGTTCACCTGCACCGTTGCCGTTTGCTTCATCATGCGGTGACCGAGGGCGCCGACCCGCTCCATGTGCGGCGCCATGATGCGGTAGCGACGCTTCGGCACCCACTCGATCTCCTCAAGCGGGCTCACCGGTTGTATGCCGACACCGAGAAGGGCGATGCCCAGCTCGTTGCCGACGGTAACGATCTGTTTGACGTGTTCCGCGAACTCGCGCGCGGCCGAATGGATGGTGTCGTACTGCGCACCGCTCAATTCGAGCTGCCCACCCGGCTCGAGTGTGATCGAGGCGTCGTCGCCTTGCAGCGCGACCAGCCGGTCTTCTTCCATCACCGGATGCCAGCCGTAGCGGTCCGCCAGGTGGCGCAGTACCTCTTCGATCCCGCCGGTAAAGGGTACAGCCTTCCCGTCAGCCGCCCGGACCGCAACCTTCTCGTACTCCGTACCGATCCGCCATGTCGCCCGGGGTTTGCAAGCGCTCTCGAAGTACGCGACCAGCTGGTCGTAACTTTCGAGCCCCACAGAGGCACCGGTCTGTGCGACATATTGTGACATGCGTGTGTCCGCGCGCAGATCTGCAAAACCATAACCTGGTGGCACGAGCTACCGCAAGCCACGTGGCGCTGGGTCCGCTTCGGTCCTGGTGCCGGCTTCCTGTGTCATCTTGCGAGTACCGAATTGCAAAACATTCCACCGCCGGCACCGGACGCGGCCCGGCCCTTGGCAACTTGCGAGGGGCGGCGAGGCTGCGAGCCTGGCACGCGCCTGGCTTAAGCCGCCGGCCATGGCGCGAACAAGAAAGACGACAGCGAAGCGATGGTTCGAGATCGAGTGCCGCAGGTGCGGCCAGCGGTTCATCGAGATGAGTAAGCTGGCGTTCCACCGCTGCCCGGCGGCGGATGATACACGCGAAGGCCGGGACGGCTCGTGTCCATGAACCCAGCGGCTGCTTTCCACGCGCAGCCTCCTGGAAGGTTCCTCTCCGTCAGGCGCGGCCTACGTACTGCTCGGTCATCCGTTGCAGACGATCGCTGACGATGCGGGTGAGATTCAGGAACACCTTGGAGGCGATGCGCGGGTAGCGCCGCTGGATCCGTTGCAGGAAGTGCTCGTCCACGGCGAGCACCTCGACCTGGTCGGCGGCGACGACATCGGCGCTGCGTTCGATGCGGCGGACCAGCGCCATCTCACCGAACACGTCGCCGCGCTGGAGCCTAATGAGCGCCTTGCGCTGGGCGCCGCTGCCCGCCAGAACCTGGGTTGTGCCCTGGATGACGACGTACATCTCGCGGCCTCGCTCACCTTGCCGGATGATGTAGTCCCCGGGCGCGAAGCGCTTCATCTCGCCCATCAACACCACGATGCGCGCTTGCCCCGGCCGCAGCCCGGCGAACAGCGGGATGGTTTGCGCCGGGTTCTTGCCGAGCTTCACCGACACCAAGTCCCAAAGCGTGATGACCTTGGAGGTGGCGAGCAACGCCGGCAACAGGACGAGGTTGGCGGCGAGCGCGGTGACCAGGGTGGCGCCGGTCAGAATGCCGAAGTTCTGGATGGGCACAAAGCTGGAAAACGCGAAGGTCAGGAAACCGAAAAACAGCGCCACTGTCGCGTAGATGATCGGCACGCCGACCGTGCGCAACGTCCGCACCATGGCCGCGGTCTGATCGGTCTCCCCCTGCAGCTCCAGGTTGAGCCGCGCCATGTAGTGAATGGTCGAGTCGACGGCGATCCCGAGCGCGATAGCCGCGATCAAGCTGGTGCCGAGGTTGAGCAGAATGCCGAGCCAGCCCATCACCCCGAAGAAGATGACGATCGGCAACACGTTGGGCAGGATGGCGAGGAAGCCTACCTTCGCCGAGAGGAACATGAGTGACATGACGACGAAGATGACCCCTAACGCCAGCGACAGGCTCTCGATCTGCCCGGCCACGATGTCCGACGTGGTCCCGGTCAATAGGACCAGGTTGCCCGTCGGGTGCACGCGCAGGTCAGCCGGGAAGTGCTCGGCGATGTACGCCCGGATGTGCGCCAGGGTGTCTTCGATCGCGCGTGAATCCGACAAGTCCGTGCGCACCAGGATGTTGGCGCGGCGGAAATCCGGCGTCACAATGGTTTTGAAGGTCGTCGGGCTGGTGCTCACCATGTTCAGTAGCGGCCCGAGACGGGTGGGATCTTCCCAAAAACTCTTCGCTGGCTCCGGCGGCACGATGTTGCCTTGCTCGTCGATGATCACATCCTTCTCGCCGGTCTTGCTCAAGCCGGTTTCGAGCACCTCGAGGTAATCGACGATGGAGATCGACGAGGCGACCCCCGGCAGCGTGTGCAAGAACTCCTGCAGTTCCTTGATCAACTTCAGCACTTCCCAGCGCTTGATGGTGCCGGAGGCCGTGCCTTCGACGACCAGATAGAACGGATTGCTGCCGACGATCTGCCGGTTGATGACTTCGTTTGCGACCCGCGGGTCGGATCGCGGCTCGAAATAAGAGAGGAAGTCCGAATCCACCCGGATGTGCCGCGTCCCGATGAGCGCCACCCCCGCGGCCACTGCCGCACCCCACAGGATCGCGCGCCGCCCGCTGTAGGCCCACTTGGCGACGTCCGCCAGCCACTGTGAGAGGCGCAGCGACACCCGGCCCGAGGTGCGGGGGTGACGTCTGGCGCTCAGCAGGTGCAGGGCGGCCGGAATGAGAGTGAGCGAAGTCCCCGTGAGGAACAGGACGCCGATGACCGCGAACAGCCCCAGATCCCAAATGGCGGTGATGCGACTCACCATCAGTGACCCGAAGCCGATCGCCACGGTCAGCGCCGAGATGAGCAGCGGCAGGCACACCCGCTGAAAGGCGCGGACCACGACTGCCCGCGGCTCCACTCCCGCGTCCACCTGCTCGTAGTAACGCGCCATGACGTGGATGGCGTAGGAGCTGCCGACCACGATCAGCAGCGGCGGCAAGACGAAGGTGCCGAGTGTGATCGCCTTGCCGGCGATGACCATCACTCCCAGGGTCCACACCAGCGCCAGCACCACCGAGAGCATCGGCAGTACGACGCCGCGCACGCTCCAGAACGACAGCCACAGCACCAACAGCACGAGAGCCAGCGCGATCGGCGTGAAGCGGAACAGGTCGCGGCGCATGAGGTCGACGGCGGCTTGCTTGAGATGGCCGGCGCCCGTGTAGAAGAAACGCTCCGGCCCGGCCTCTTTGGCGAACAGCGCGCGCAGCTTGCCGTCGATGTCGAAGTCGGCGTACTGGGCGTCGGTCAAGTTCTTGAAGAAGACGTTGATGGCCGTGCCTTTGAAGTCGTCGGCCACCAGGTTCTTGCCGTAGAGCGGCGTGGAGATGAGCTTCTGCTTGAGCGCCTGGACCTCGGCAGCCGTGGGCGGAACGTCCGGCAGCAGCAGCGGCGGCTCGAAGACGTCGGCGGCGGGATCGACGGCGTTGGTGATGCTGAGGACGCGCTCGACGCCCGGCATGCGGCTCACCGCATCGGTGACACGCGCGATCTTTTCCAGCGTCGCCGCGGCGAACAGGTCATCGGCACGTACGCCGATGACCCCCACGTCGTCGCTGCCGAAAGTGGCGCGGACGTCCTCGTAGTAGCTCACTTCGGGATCACCAGCGGGCAACATGCTGCTGATGGAACTCTCAATGCGGATGCGCAACGCGTACGTGCTCAGCACCAATGTGACCAGCACATTCGCCCCGATGACCAGTAACGGGTGCCGCACTAGCCAGTGCGCGAAGGCCTCGGCGCGCGTGTCAGAGGTAGCTTCCAAGGTTCTGGGCCGGGCAACGGTCTCTATCATCGGTGCTCCAGGTATACCACAATGGCGTGGTGCATGAACCGCCGTGGCACCTACAGCTCCTCCAGCAGCGCCTTCGCTTCTTTCAGGTCGCGCGTGTCGAAGCCTTCCGTGAACCAGCCGTAGATCTCCGCCAACAGTTTGCGGGCCTCTTCGTTCTTGCCCTGCCCGCGCCAGAGGCGGCTCAGGCTGAGGGCCGCACGCAACTCGAAGCTCTTGGCGCCCTGCCGGCGGGCACAGTCGACGGCGTGGCGCAAGCAGTCTTCCGCCTCCGCTTCGTTGCCTCGAGACACCGCCAGGAGCAGGTCCCCCTTTATCCTCTGCAGCTCAGCCTCGAACAGGCGCTGCCCCGTCCGGTTCATGCACTCGACGGCCTCCTCGATCACGGCGAGTCCCTGCGCCGGCTGCCCGGCCTTTCCGTATGCCGCAGCAAGGATGCCGGTGAAGTATGGCCGATTGATCTCGGCGCCCGCCGCCCGCAGCGCATCAAGGGCACCACGCATTTCGGTGATTCCTGCCTCGATCTGCCCGCTGTCCGCGCAGGCGCACCCCCGCAGCAGCATCCCGACTACCACCCAATAATCGAACCCGTGCTCGGTCGCCAACGCGATGGCGGCTTCGGCCCGTTCTCGCGCCACCTCCACATCCCCCAACTCTCGGTGAAGGGCGCCGTCCCAGAGCAGGACCTCAGTCAGAGCAAACGGGCGTCCGATTTCCTGGGCCAGCGCCACACTCTCGCGGCTCGCCCTCACGGCCTGGTCTGGATAGCCCAGCAGATAGAGCACGTTGGCGCGGCAGCCAGGGCTGACCGCCAACTCGTGCACTGCCTCATAGGGAAGGGTGTCCAGGCGCTGTCTCACGGGCTCGCCGAGATCGAATGCCTGTTGCAGATGCTCCCGGGCTTCGCTCAGTTCGCCCTGCCAGTAGAGAATGACGCCCACTGTGTGGTGGCCCATGAAGAGGCGCCATGCATCGCCTGAAGGTCGTACGGACCGGAGGAGTTGCTCCGCCAGACCGCGCGCGCGCTGCAGATCGGCCCGAACGTTATAGAAGACCCACAGGCCATACAGCGCTTGCCGCAGCTGCGGGCTTTCCCCGACCCGCTTGCAGAGCTCGGCGGCACGGCCGTACGCCTTCTCGACCTCCGAGGCTGTATAGCCCTTGGTTCTTATCAATGCCCAGCCGAGCGCGAGCTGGAGCAACAGCTCGTGGTGCTCGCGCTCCGCCCCCTCGGGCAGCTCCTGCACCAGCTCCAATCCCCTGGAGAGCTGAGCGATCGCCTCCTCGTGCGCGCTGCGTTCCGCCGCCTGGGTCCCGGCGAGACGGAGATACTCGACCGCCTTGGCGGCGTTGTCGGTGCGGCTGTAATGGCGCGCCAGCTCCGCGTACTGCGCGTCCAGGTTGTACCGGAACACGTCCTCGATCGCCTGCGCCGTGCGCGCGTGCAGCACCTGTCGCCGGGCGGCCAGCACCGAGCCGTACGCCACCTCCTGCGTCAGCGCATGCTTGAACGTGTACTCCGGTTCGGGAAAGGCGGGCTGCTCGTAAATGAACTCACGCGCCTGCAGACCCGACAACAGCCCGTGCAGCTCCTCTTCCGGATGCTCCGCCACCCGCTGCGCCAACCCGAACCGAAACTCTTTCCCGATCACCGCCAGCGTCTGCAGCAGCTCCTTCTCGGGCGCCGGCAGGCGGTCGATGCGCGCCGCCAACAGGCCCTGGACCGTGGCGGGAATGGTGATCTCGGTGATCGGCCGCGTCAGTTGTAGGGGCGACCGGCCGGTCGCCCTTACGGGACCGCCGCGGGCCAGCACGCCCTGATCCACCAACGTCTGCACCACCTCCTCGATGAAGAAGGGGTTGCCCTCGGTCTTCTCCAGGATGCGGCCCTGGAGCCGACCGAGCCCGGCCGCCGCCCCGGCTCCCAGCAACGCCGCCAGCAACTCGCCAGCCTCCGCCTTTCCCAGCGGATCGAGCCGCAGTTGCGTGTAATACGTCTTGCTGCCCCACCCGTGGTGGTACTCCGGGCGGTAGTTGACCAGCAACAGGAGGCGCGCCGTCGCCACGCTCTCGACGAGCAGGTCGAGAAAGGCCTGACTCTCCCCATCGAACCAGTGCAGGTCCTCGCAGATCAGGGTCAGGGGCTGATCGAGCGTCTCGCGCACCAGTATCCGCTTGACCGCCTCCAGGGTGCGCCGGCGCCGCAGCTGACTGTCCATCTGCGCCAGTGCCGAGGTCGGGTCCGCGATGCCCAACAGGGCGAACACGTAGGGCAAGGTGTCTTCCAGGGTGCGGTCGAGCGCCAGCACCTTCCCTGTCACCTTCTCGCGCCGCGCGCGCTCGTCGTCCTCCAGTGCGATGTGAAAGTAGTTGCGCAACAGATCGATCACCGGCAGGTACGCGTACGCCTTGCCGTGCGAGACGGAATAGGTCTCCAACACCGGACACTGGGTCTGCAGCGGCACCTTGAACTCGTGAAACAGCCGGGACTTGCCGATGCCCGCCTCGCCCATGACCGCCACGATCTGGCCGTGCCCCGCGCGCGCCGCCTCCCACGCCTGCCCGAGCTGCTCCAGCTGCTCGCGCCGCCCGACGAAGCGCGACAGGCCGCGGTGGGCGGCCACCTCGATGGGCCTGCGCCGCGGCCCGACGCCCTGCAGCTCGTAGACGCGCAGGGGGTCGTGCACGCCTTTGACCGTGAACAGCCCCAGGTCGCCGAGCCGGAACAGCCCCTCCACCAGCCGCGCGGTGTGCTCGCTCAGATACACCCGCCCGGCCTCCGCGAGCTGCTCCATGCGCGCGGCCAGGCCCACGGTGTGCCCCTGCGCGGTGTAGTCCATGCGCAGGTCATCGCCGATCGTGCCGACCACCACCTCGCCCGAGTTGAGCCCGATGCGCACCGAGAAGTTGAGCCCTCTCTGCGCGCGCAGTTCGTTGGCGTACCGGCGCAGCTCCTCGCCCAGGGACAGCGCGGCGTAGCAGGCGCGTTGCGCGTGGTCCTCGTGCGCGATGGGGGCGCCGAACAGCGCCATGATGCCGTCGCCGGTGAATTGCACCACCGTGCCCTCGAAGCGGTGCACGCCGTCACTCAGGATCCGGAAGAAGCGGTCCATCATGCGATGCCACTCTTCGGGATCCACCTGTTCGGCCAGCTCCATCGAGCTCTTCACGTCGGCGAACAGCACGGTGACCTGCTTGCGCTCGCCTTCCAGGACGGACTTCGACTGCAAGATCTTGTCGGCGAGGTGCTTGGGGGTGTAACTGCGGGGATCAGGTTTCAGGTGTCGGGTGTCAGGTTTTGGGTGCTCGGCTCTGGTGGTTTCCGACCCCTGACCCCTGATCCCTGACACCCGTAGCTGAGCGCCGCATTCGAGGCAGAACTTGGCGCCTGGCGGCAGCTTAGTTCCGCACGCGCTGCACTCGGCCAGCACTGGCGCACCGCACTCCAGGCAGTACTTCGCCTCGGCAGGATTATCGTGCTGGCACTGCGAACAGCGCATCGCCGCATTCCGGGTTACCGGAGCAGCACCAGCGCCCGCAACAAACCGCCGGTGTCGGCAATCAGCCTACCCGTCACTCCTCGAGGTCCTTGAAGAGCTCGGACTCATCGCCCAACTTGATGGCGGTCGAGATGAACAGCCCGGTCGACGGTGGGCGGCGCCGGCGATAATACTTGGCGGCGACGACGCGCAATCCCTGGCGAATCAGACGAGACGCCGACAAGCCCTGCGCCCGTGCGCGTGCTAGGGCCTCCGCATCTTCGGGATCCAATCGTACCGTGGTGGTCAGCTTGCGAGCCATACAGGCGCCATACGTC
>Ga0326728_10004620_pt1 | contig 40305 bp, 25 predicted proteins | sample MB3enrmetagenome_FD_207602 | JGI IMG/M metagenome (GOLD analysis project Ga0326728, IMG submission 207602) | Lab enriched peat soil microbial communities from McLean, Ithaca, NY, United States - MB31MN | ecosystem: Environmental > Terrestrial > Soil > Wetlands > Peat | place: USA: New York... | reverse complement strand
TTTTCGTCCACATCGGCAAGCAGCGTGTAGGGCAGCTCGTATTTGGCGCGAAATTTGGCCTGCTCCTTCGGCGTATCGCGGCTGATGCCCAGAACCACCGCCCCCGCAGCCTGGAGTTTTTTGAACGTATCGCGGAAGCCGCAAGCCTCGATCGTGCACCCGGGAGTGTCCGCTTTGGGGTAAAAGAAGAGGATAACCGGCCGTCCGGCATAGTCGATCAGGTTCACCGTCTTCTCCTCGTCCGTTTGCAGGGTAAAGTTGGCGACCTTCTTGTTGAGTTCCATGGGGAAGCACCTCGTATGTTGAATAGACAGCCAAATGGGTCCATCCGATTCGATTATTTCCGAATGGACTGGTAAATGTCATCGTACATTGCCGGGTACCCATCCTTGCCGCTTCTGAGAACAGTCGAAGTATCAGCGTTTAACAATCGCGGCAAGGGTGGGAGACTACGAACCTTGCTGTCCTTCACGAATATTGAAACGCTGTTCCCTGTCTTTGTGCACTTCCGGACATTTTTCCGGCCGCTCCCTCCGATACAATGGCCCTGGATGGGTGGGCGCGTCGCCACTCTCCAGGGACTTCCCCCCTATGGCATCCGTCGCAACTGCGCCTTCTCACGAACTGGCCCCTCATGTTTCCGCAGTGGGGTCAACCATGCATATTTCCGCAGCCCCATCCGCTCGGCCTCAGGTTCACATGGGCCGTGCCGTAAGCGTCGCCGCGGGCATCAACTGGCTCACGCTGAGCGTGATCGTCGTCTTTCATCTCGGCGCGCTGGCCGCGCTCTTCTTCTTCACCTGGCAGCGGCTCACGGTGATGCTGGTGCTCTCTGTTCTGGCCATCAATGTCGGCATCGGCATGTGCTATCACCGGCTGCTGACCCACCGCGGTTACCAGGCGCCCAGGTGGCTGGAATATGTGATGTCCGTCTGCGCCACGCTCTCCCTCGAGGGCGGGCCCATCTTCTGGGTGGCCACCCATCGCGTGCATCATCAGCTCAGCGACCGCGTGGGCGACCCGCACACTCCCCGCGAAGGCGGATGGTGGGCTCACGTCGGATGGATCGTCTGGGGCAATGCCATGCACGCGCAGACCCAGCTCCTTGCCCGCTATGTCCCCGACCTCGAGCGCAACCGCTTTTATGTCTGGCTCAGCAAGTACCACTGGATGCCTATCACCGTCAGCGGCGTGCTGCTCTTCGGCCTCGGTTGGCTCGCGGGCGGCTGGAAAAGCGCCGTTGGAATGTTGCTCTGGGGCGGCTTTCTGCGCGTCACCCTAGGCCTGCACTCCACCTGGCTGGTCAACTCCGCCACCCACCTCTGGGGCTCACGCCGTTTTAACACCCGCGACGATTCGCGCAACAACTGGTGGGTCGCCCTGCTCACCGGTGGCGAAGGCTGGCACAACAACCACCACGCCAACCCTGTCTCGGCCCGCCATGGCCTCGCATGGTACGAGATCGATCCCAACTACTGGGGCATCTGGCTGCTCTCCAAAATCGGCCTGGCCCGCAAAATCCACGTAGCCAAATTCAACATCGCACAACCCAATCCGTCAGAACAATATTGATCCGGTCAATATTTGCTGAGCCATTGTGCCCCATCCATTCGCGTTTTTTGCGAAATCGGGGTCCCCAGCGAGTGATTTGTACTCTCTGGGGTGATGAATGGGTGAGAGACAGCAAGGAGGGAGCAGGGGGCTTCAGCCCCCTGAAGGAGATCGAATGTATAGCGGCCTTTAGGCCCGGGTCTGTTCACTGTTTTATTGTAGGGATTTCAAAGACCCTGATGTGCGCTGAGCCGAAGGCGTATGCCCCACCGCAGGTGGCTATTCCCTATTCCCTACTCCCTATTCCCTTTCCTTTAACCCACAACACGGCAAACACCGGCAGCGCCACCACCAGCACCACCACTCCCGCCGGAAATCCAACGTACCTGTAGCTGTCGGCGTAGCTCACCGCGTGGTGTCCAAACGCATTCCACGCCAGCAGCACAAAGATGGCAACCGTTGTCGTCGCGAAAAACGTGAAGAACGCCGCCGCAAAGGCCAGCAGCAAACTCGTAAACAGCCCGAATCCCTTCAGCGGAAATCCGAAGACCGTTCCGCCTTCTCTTTGCTTCGTTTGCGTCACCCTCGCCGCCCCCGTGTGTTCTAGAATACAAGTTCATGGCGAGCAGCGCACAAATCGATCTTTGGCCGGCGGAAAAAGTCGCCACGCAGGTGGCCGTCATTGAAGCCCCCAACGGAATTCACTACGCCATGTGGGGCGAGACGCGCATCTCCGACGCCGACCTCGAGCGCCTGGTCAGCGCCGTACCTGCCATGCTCGCGCCCGCTCTCCAGCAGCGCGCCTACTACTTTGTCCCTCTGGCCATCGCCGACACCGACGACACCATGGTCGCCCCCGGCTACACCGTCGATCTGGGCGACCGCGCCATCTGCCATCGCAACGCCGTCTTCGGATCCACTGAGGCCGTCTTTCTCTCCACCCGCCTGGTCGAGGACCGCTTCGGACTGGCCTTCGAATTCTTCATCAACGTGGCCCACAACTTCGTCGATGCCGCCGGCGTTCCCGAAAGTTTTTCCACGCTCGCCTGGCAGCAGGCCGAGGCCCAGGTCCGCGGAGAAACCAGTCAGGACGCCTGGGAGACCCGCCGCCGTGCCCAAAACATTCCCAATCCGGCCGTGCGCAATCCGGAAAGCAAAACCGCCCAGATCCCCATCGACGAGCGCGCCCGCAGCAGTTTCTTCGAGTCCGCCTTCTCCGACGCCCTGGCCATCTACATGCTCTCTCTCGCCGTGGACTTCGACTACCACGATCTCCGCGAACGCGACTACCCCCTCCTCGCCGCCCCCGCTTTAGCCGAGCGCCTCCGCCACGTCGCCTCCCTCTTCCCCGCCAATTCCGGCTATGACTTCCAGGTCCTCTACCGCCGCAAGGGGTGAGAATGAAAGATAATTTTCGGCTTGCCGGTGATCCGCTCAGAACTCAAGGACATCTTTCGCATGACCAAGAAAGATGATGGATGGATTATGAAAACATTGCATGGATGTACACTCGGTAAACGACTCAGGGAACTTTCTGAATCTGCAAAAGATAGAGCATGGATAGTGTCGCCGTATATCGGTAGGTGGCCTGCAGTTAAGTCACTTTTAGGGTCTTCCTGGTGGAAAGGGAGTTCATTGCAGCTTCAAGTAATTACAGACGTGTCATGCGCGACCAATGTCAATAGGGGAACATTAAGCAAGTTGGTGAGCCGTGGAGCTGTAAGAAGCATTTCCGGGGTCCATGCAAAGATTTATATATTTGACAACAGAGCAATCATCACCTCGGCGAACCTCACTGAGACCGCGTTCACAAAGCGCCGTGAGATTGGTGTTTTGCTAGATGAAGCAGAGGCGAAAGATGCAATCAAACTATTCGTCACGTGGTGGAACGACGATTCCTTACCGATCGATGAAGATCAGTTCTGCGACACGAAGAAGAAGGGTTCGGCAAACGCTCCTGAGTCCGAAGGAGAAGCCCTGCCTAAGCTTTGGGATCTTCCCGATGCGCCAGACGAAAGCGAGTTTGAAGACAAAGGTGGTGCAAAGGGAGCGTTTTCTCGCTATCAAGCTTTTCTGAAGAGCTATGGGGAACTTGCGGCCGAATACCAATCCGTCCAGCGTCTCTGGCCGGATGGCCCTCTCTTTATGGAAGTCGACGCATTCCTGGATTTTCTATACCACACCGCTGAAGGAACTCCGTCATATGAGTTCTATTACAAGAACAAGACTCGAGAGCTGACGAAGAAGGAGCGATCCACGGATATCGGCAAATGGGCTGTGAAATTCGCCGACTGGCCGAATGTCCGGGAGAAGATGCGCTGGCGCGCGAAGCATATCTCAATAATTCAAAACCTCCTTAGTGAAGGATCCATCGGAAATCTCACCCGAGAGGATGTACGAAAAGTAGCCGATTGCATCAACGCGATGAATGCGCGGCAACTGAACAAGTTCAAGTTTCTACAGCCGCAGAACAATTCGATTGATTCCATTCGGAAGTCTTGGAGGCGGCTGTTGCATGGGAAGGAATCAGAACAGGACAGAATTGATAAGTGCAATTCAGAGCTTCGGTTTTTTGGAACCTCCAGCATTCAGGAACTGTTGGGCTGGTATTTCCCGAACAAATACCCTCTGAAAAATGGCAATTCCGATGCAGGACTGCGGTTCTTTGGGTTTCATATCTAGTGTGGTAGAAATCCCCGGCTTGATTGACGAGTACCTAACTCTCGCCTTTGATACCCGGGTGACCAAGAATTTTTTGGCGCGCAAGCGCCGCCCGCCTGAACGGCCAGTTCTACTCCTCATGCGTCTCTTCTTCCAGGTTCTCCAGCGCCGCAAGAGCCTCGTCCGGCACATCCCACTGGCGCAGAATCTTGTAGATCACGCCCGTCGAAAACCCTGCCGCCACCAGCCGCCGCATAATCCGCGCGGTCTCCTTTTCGTTCTCCGGCTTGCGCAGGCGCCTGCGCGCCAGATGCTCGCGCGCCAGCGCCTCTTCATTGGTCTGCCCGTAGCGCGCATCGAGAGTCTCGGTAATCAGCCCGCCATCCACGCCCTTCTGCCGCAAATCCTGCCGCACCCGCCGCTCACCCAGCTTCTCATTCTGCTGGCGCAGCCGTGCATAGGTCTCGGCAAAGGCTGCATCGTCCAGGTAGCCATGCTCCCTCAGCCGCTTCATCGCCGCCGCAATTGCCGCCTCTCCCCGCTCACCCGGCTCCGCGCGCCTCTCCATCAGCCGCCGCAGTTCGGCCTCCGAACGCATCTGCCGGCCCAGCGCTCTCACGCCGTACTCGTACAGCCCGCCTTCATTCAAGAACGCACGCGGCTTCGCGGATTTGCGTTGAAAGGGCAGCTTCTAGCTCCTGGCTTCCAGCCTTTAGCTCATCATGCTAAGCCTGGATTCGGTTTGATGCGCTCATCATCGCACAAACAAGCTAACAGCTAAAAGCTAATGGCTGATAGCTGCTTTTCCCGTCCACTCATCCACCCAATCGTTCACCGTCTTCCACCACAGCCGCGCGTTCTGCGGCTTCAGCACCCAGTGCCCCTCATCCGGAAAGTACAGCATCTTGCTCGGCACCTTCAGCCGCTGCAGCGTGGTAAACATCTGGTACCCCTCGCTCACATCCAGCCGGTAGTCAAGCTGCCCATGAACCACCAGCATCGGCGTCTTGAAGTTCTTCGCCGCCAGCGCCGGCGACCACTTGCGATAGGGATTCTCCGCGTCCGGCTTGCCATAGTAATCCCACGGCCTGCCCTTGAACTCCCACTCGTTGAATCACAACTCCTCCGTCGTCCCGTAGGCCGACTCCGGCGAGAACATTCCGTCGTGGCTCACAATGCACTTGAAGCGGTCCGTGTGCCCCTCCACCCAGTTGGCCATGTATCCGCCGTAGCTCGCGCCCAGCGCGCACTCCCGCGTCTTGTCGATAAACGGATAATGCTGCTCGGCGTAGTCCAGCCCCTCCATCAAATCGGTAAACGGCTTGCCGCCCCAGTCGCCGTTCACCCCATCCACAATCGCCTGCCCGTATCCCGTCGAGCCGCGCATGTTGATCATCACCACCACGTAGCCATTCGCCGCAAACAGCTCCGCATTCCAGCGATAGCTCCAGTCGTCGCCCCACGCCCCCTGCGGCCCGCCATGAATCAAAAACTTCACCGGATACTTCTTCTTGGCATCAAACCCCGGCGGCCGGATGAGAAAGCCTTGCAACTTAGTTCCATTCTTCGCCGTGAACCAGAAATCTTCGAGCTTGCCCTCGTCCAACTGCGCGAAGATCGCGTCGTTGAGGTGAGTAACTTGGTGCCGGACGCCATCCCAGGCAGGTGTACTAAGATTACCCACTCGCATGTTGTCGGATGGGACCCAGACTCCTGTCGTTGGCTCGGAGGGCGGGGGCAGGGGCGCAAGTTGGCTTGCTTCCAGCATTACAATCTCGGCAGGCGCCTCCACTGTCATTCTGGAGACTATGAGTTTATTTCCGTCGGGCAGAATATGCAGATCATTGTATTGACCCGAGAGTGTCACCTGGGCAGGCGAGTCGAGATGTTCTAAGTTCACCCGAAAGATCGGCTCCATTCCGTGGTCTCCCAATGTGAAATACATCAATTTTGAATCCGGTGCCAAGGTGAATTCATCCACCCACCGGTCAAACTTCGGCAGCAACTCCTTGATCGTCTTCGCCGCGCGGTCATAAACCACCAGCCGGAACTTGTCGCTCTCATACCCCGCCCGCTCCTGCGACCGCCACGCCAGCCACTTCCCATCCGGCGAGTAAGCCGGATTGAAGTTGCCGCCTTTCGACGTACTGACCTTCACCGGCTTTGCCGCCGGGTTCATCAGGTCGAGCGTAAAAATGCTGGGACTGGTCGAGATCGCCGGCTCCGGATCCAAATTCTCGGTAAAGGCCAACTCCTTCCCATCCGGCGCAAAGGCGCAGCCGCACCCTCCGCCCTCCAGCGAAAACGGCGGAACGTCGTGCGCATCGTTGGGCGTCAAATCCCTTACCGCGCCCGTCCCCACCGCCGCCAAAAAGAGATGCGTGCGTTTATCCCCGGTGAAGTGGTCCCAATGCCTGTAAAGCAAGTGCGTAAAAATCTGCGCCTTCACCTTGCTCGCCGCCTGCGCCGCATCCCGATCCGCATTGCACTTATCGCCCGTCACGCCGTCCGTCGCCGTGATCGCCGGACAATCCGGGTACACCGCCGATGTAAACAAAATCGCTTTCCCATCCGGCGACCAGATCGCATCCCCAGCCTCGGTCGAAATGCTGGTCAGCTTCTTCGCGTTTGCTGTCGCGCCTGTCGCCGCGTCAAAATCCGCGATCCAAATCTGCTCCGACCCGCCCCTGTTGCTCAAAAACAAAATCCGTTTCCCGTCCGGCGCAAACTGCACTCCGCCATCATGCGCCTGCGCCACGGCGATCTTCATCGGAACCGAAGATTCGGAATTTGGGCCGCTTCCGGCAGGCGGCGCAATCGCCTGAATCCATAGCTCCGGCGTCTTGGTGTTCTGCTCAAGATCCACGGTGGTCACGCTATACGCCAGCCACTTCCCATCCGGCGAAACGGCAGTCTCACCAAGCCGCTTCATCTTCATCATGTCCTCGAAGGTCATGGGCCGCTTGGGCTGTGTGGGGGTTGTCGGCACAGTTTGGGCAATACAAATCGGGGCCAGCACAATGGCCAATGCGGTAAAAATCAGAGTTTTACGCATAGAGTTTTCCTGTTCGCGCGGCAATCACATCAGTTCCAACGCGAAGAATAAGTTTACTCCGCTCGCCATTGTGCCGGGCAGGGGTCATCGTGCGGTATTCGAAATCTATCTGTTTTATAAAGCTCCGTGCCCCATCCATTCCGCGGTCTGTGCGGAATGGGTGGGATAGCACAATGCCTGCATGACAGGAACGGAAATACTATTCGCTCAGCGCCCGCAGCCTCGCCGGCATATGGTCCGCGGCCAGCTCATGCCCGCAATGCGTGCAATATTGGTCGCTCGCCCGCACCGTCCTGAAGCAGTGTCCGCAACTCGCCGTGAGCTGGTAATTGCACTGCGGGCAGAAGTGGAAATCATTCTGCACATGCGTCGAGCACGCCGGGCACCGCGAAACCTCCGGCTGGCGCAGCAAAAAGTACAGCACCGCGCCGATCCCCCCCGGCATCACCAGGCAAATCACAATCCAGAACCGCGCGCTCATCGCCCGCCGCGGAGCGTCCTTGCTCACGTAGCCCACCATCAGAAAGTAGAGCGCCGCCAGCAGCCCGCAGGAGAGATTGAAGTAGATGCGCAGCCCAATCGGCGGCGCATGATGCTGATGTTCCGGCAAAAGCATCCAGAAGTAGTACTCCACCAGCACAAAGGCCGCAATCGACGCAACAATCGACCACACCGGAATCAGGCGCGCGTCTTCGTTCACCGTGATGGATTCTGGTTCTCGCATAGGCAACCCCTCTCTCCGAGGGTCTTTCAGGAGATCAAGCCTCGCCTGACCTCGTCTTTATATCGACGGAGAAGGCAATTGGGAAGTTGCACCCGCCCGGCAATTCGGCCGCTGTATCAATATCGGTTAATGTAGCGCTGGCCTCCCGGCCGGCTGTCGTGCGGGCGTCCTCGCCCACGCCGGGATCCCCATCTCGCAGCGTAATTGTTTTTGCGGCTAGGGTGGGACTATATGATTACGATAGGGGCAGGCTTTGTATCAGGGTCCGGCTTTACGGCTTACGGAAAAATGCAAAGGTTGGAGCAAGAAGCGTCAGGGCACGACTTCGCCGGGGTCCCCGGCGACTCAGGGTCCCCAACAAGTGATTTTTACTTGTTGGGGTGAGGGAAACGATCTTTGTTCGCTGGGGTGGCTTTAGTCGTGCCGATCAAGGCCATAAAAAGCGTGGGCTTCAGCCCCTGAGGGATGGTTTCCTCGGTAGGCCGAGGATTTATCCCCGGCTTAAAATCGTTCTTTTGTTTTTCGAAATCAATCTACGCGACGAAGTCGCGATAAAATCTCGTCGTTATCTTAAGTGAGTGTCGGAAAGAGAGCCGTGAATGGACGTCCCTTTATAGCTAGACGCGCTGGAGGGCTTATGACCACGCGTTTCTGTCAGCCGTGAATGGACGCTTCTTTACAGCATTTGTTTCATGCTTCTGTCTCCTGTTCCTGTTTCTGTCAGCCGTGAATGGACGCTCCTTTACAGCAATGAGCGAAGTGAGGTCAGGATGCATCAGGTTTCTGTCAGCCGTGAATGGACGCTCCTTTACAGCGCCTTCATCGCTGCCGCAATGTTATCTCTGTTTCTGTCAGCCGTGAATGGACGCTTCTTTACAGTAGCGATGCTCTGCCAGTGGGGTTCATGCAGGTTTCTGTCAGCCGTGAATGGACGCTCCTTTACAGCTGGTACGTCATGGTTGCCTTGGCCGCGTTCGTTTCTGTCAGCCGTGAATGGACGCTCCTTTACAGCGTTGTCCTTTCATTGGTTGGTGGTTGCGGTGTTTCTGTCAGCCGTGAATGGACGCTCCTTTACAGCCGATCCGCTCTAAATCGTTGACAGGAATCGAGATTGAACGTAGTGAATCATGAAAAAAGAGACATTTCAATCAACGGAATTCGCTGTTTCGTCCATTAAATTGTCAAATTTCGGTGCTTGGGCGAAGCCCGACCGGCAGACACAGGTCCTCCGGTAACGCACCTTGGCTGTTCGGACCAGAGACGGTTACGCGACAGCCGTGAGGCTATCGTCTTGCGCCTACCCCAGTACCCGGCCGCGAAACTACTGGTTCCCTTGCCCTGGGGCAATGGAATCGTCCCGGCCGATAAGCTCTTTCAACCACTGTTGAAAGAGATTAAAATAACCCTTGTAAATTCTAATACCATTTTCCTTCCGATGTAGCCCCATTAGAGCAATAATCAGGCTCGCATTGGAATCCGCATTGGCGTTGTGGCCACAAGCCACGCACAAAAAAACGTCTTGAATCGCTTTTCCTGCTGCATCTTTCTTGGGCCGATTAGCTCTATCCCAATGCCCGCACCGTGCGCAGGTTTGTGAGGTATGTGCTGCCGGAACCTCGACCGGCACGGGTAAACCCTCTCTCTCCGCCTTGTAGGTAAGCATCTGTTTGAGTTTGGTGAATTGACTTTGCTTCAGGAACCGGCCCATCGATACACCCTTGATGGCTTCGATCACAATCTGGGACCGGTATTGTTTGGCGACTGCCACAATGCGATTTGCATATTCACCCAGAATGATGTCGGCACGCTTTCCGCGCAATGAAAATTTGCGTGAACGTTGCTTGCCGCTTTGCTGTAGCCGCTTGATTTGCTGCTCATAACGCCGCATCTCCGCAGCAAAAGCCGATCCTTCCAGATCGAGATTGGTTTCGATCAGTGTGCCTTCATGGTCGATTAAGGTTGCAGCACCAATCTTGGCAGCGCCGCGATCAATGCCGAGGTAGGTTTCCGTTTTGATGCTTGGTGGCGTAAACTCGAAGGCCGCGTGGACGTAAAAGTCGTAATCCTCTGCGTTGAGATTGATTTGTTGATTGCCCTTAACTTTGGCATTCGTGCGAGGCTTTTCATGGCGTTTTACAATCAGTTTTGCGCTTTGGATGGAGCCATGCGTGAGATATTCCTGTTCATGAAATTCTCGGCCTAGTTCTAGAGGCAGAATCAGGCCAGGATATTTCTTGCCGTCCAGGCGTTCTTTAGTTTTGCAATTGATGAAGCCTTCTTTGAGAATTCGCTTTTCGCAATATCGGTGATTTTGTGAGAATAGCCGGACGAGGAGAAAGTAGTTTCCGTCGCAAAAGGCAAGCAGGCAACCACGACCAATTTCATTGCGTGTGAATTCGATGGGGTGGGGTAGAGTGCCTTCTAACTTTCTCATAACTCGACCGGCGGCACGCGAGACAGCCCAATTTGTATAGATTTTGCTTAGGCGTTTGGCGACGCGAGTTTCGCCACGCTTAGCGGCATTGTCGATCTTTTCCTGTTGTTGCGGTTTGATCGTGAGATTTGGTTCAGGATCCGTGAACTCTTTATAGGCTGCACTGAACTCCTCTTCGGTCATAGCGGTCAAGCCAGGGACCGTTGGTGGATTTGATTCGTTTTCGCCTTTATACGTCTTGTTCAGGTGACTCATGAGCATCGCGGATGCATCTCCTATAAGATAATCGCGCAACGGAGCAAGCTCCCAATTATGAGGTGCACGCGTATAAAGCAACTTGCTGAGTTTATATTTGTTGGGTCGGAGTTTTTCCTTTTTGTCGAGTTCTGAGATTTGCTCCAGCAGATCGGGAATTGCCAGCGTCTTTTCGAGTACTTCCTTCAAGGTATTGTGATAGTGGGTCATCGCGTACCAGAGTATCGTGCTCTTGTGACGTGACGGATTGTGGACCTTGAAGCGCGCGGTTTTGAACATAGGCTTAAATCTAGCAAGCTAGTCTATTCCCATTGTTGATTCCCTGCAATGGATAAGAGTGAGGTTTGATATTACCTGATCTCGCTCACTGCTCGCTGTCCACTGTTCACTGTCCACTGTCCACAGGCCTCACTCCCCCGCCAGCGTCTCCAGCAGCCCGTCAAAATCCTCCAGCCGCGCGTATTCAATGATGACCCTGCCGTGGCCGTTATGGTCTTCGATGTGAACCTTCAGCCCCAGCGCTCTCTGCAATTGCTCCTGCACCGCGCGTATATTTGGATCCATTGCCCGCTCTGCTTTCTCTTCTTTTTTCGTGGCGCGATCGGGATGCGCAATACCTTGTATGAAAGCCTCAGATTGGCGAACAGAAAGCGAAAGTTTGATCATTCGCTGCGCCGCCATTTCCATATCCTCGGCATGCTCAAAAGCCAGCAGCGCCCGCGCATGGCCAAAGCTCAGTTCGCCGGACTCCACCCGCGCCTGCACGGATGACGGTAACCTCAACAAACGTAAGTAGTTAGCTATAGTCACCCGGTCCTTGCCGGTACGCACCGCCATCTGCTCCTGTGTCATGTGAAAATCGCGCGAAAGCCGCTCAAAAGCCCGCGCCTGCTCCATCGGATTCAGGTCCGTCCGTTGCAGGTTTTCAACGATGGTGATCTCCATCGCCTGCTCGTCGGAGACCCGCCGCAGAATCGCCGGAATGGTCTTCTTGCCGGCCAGCTCCGAGGCCTTCCACCGCCGCTCGCCAGCAATCAGTTGGAAACGCCCATTGGCCAGCGGACGCACCAGCACCGGCTGCACAACTCCGTTGGCAGTGATCGACGCCGCTAGCTCGCCCAGATGCTCCTCGTTCATATGCGAGCGCGTCTGGAATGGGTTGCGATCAATCTGGTCGATGGGGATCTCCAGCGGCTTGCCCCCTTCATTCTCGACAGCGGGAGCGGATGCAGCGGGAGGGCGCGGCAACAGCGAGTCCAGGCCCTTGCCCAGGGCGCGGCGTTTAAGGTCGGTAGCGGTCAGGTTCATGGTTGATTTTCCTCTTTTCCGGAAGAGTCGCCGGGGGCTGAATCTGGTTGGGATGCAACGGTATGCGCAGAACCGCGCGCAAGCGACCCTCAGCTACTGGGCAAAACACTCACCTCGGTCATTGGCTCGGTTGTGGCGCTTTCATTCTTTTTCGGCGTCTCGATGCCGTTGCGCGCCATGAACTCTCCGGCCATTTCGAAGTAGGCCTCGGTGCCGCGCGAGCGCGCATCGTAAAGCGCCACCGGCTTGCCGTGGCTGGGCGCTTCCGCCAACCGCACGTTGCGCGGAATCACGGTGCGATAGAGGCGATCCTTGAAGTACTCTCGCAGCGTGTCCGTAACCTGTTGCGCCAGGTTGGTGCGGTCGTCGTACATGGTCATCAAAACGCCTTCGATGCTCAGCGCGGGATTGTAGGCGGCGCGCACCCGTTCAAGCGTGGAGATCAGCTCGGAGATTCCCTCCAGGGCAAAGTACTCGGCTTGCATGGGCACGATCAGCGTATCGGCCGCGGCCAAAACATTGAGTGTGAGCAGGTCAAGAGCCGGCGGGCAATCCAGAATCACCAGATCGTACTCCAGCTGAATCTGTCCCAGCGCGCGGCGCAGGCGAAGCGCGCGGTCGTCGGCCGTGGCCAGCTCGATGTTGGCGCCGGTCAGGTTCTTCGAGCCGGGCAGCAGCGAAAGCGAGTCGATCTCCGTGGGCAGGATCACCTGATCGGCAGGGGCGTCGCCCATCAGCACATCGTAGATGGAGCGGCGGTTGTCGTCGCGCTGGAATCCCAGCCCGGAGGAGCAGTTTGCCTGGGGATCGCAGTCCACCAGGAGGATTTTGAGGCCTTGGAGAGCAAGGCAGGCGGCCAGGTTGATGGCCGTGGTTGTCTTGCCAACTCCGCCCTTTTGGTTGACGAGGCCGAGAATCTTACCCATGGCAATCCAGAGTAAAGGGAAGCGGCCTTAGAGGATAGCCTCCGATGCTGTGGAGAACCCGGCCAACCTGTGGAAAGCGCTGGCCGCGTGGCGGGCAACGGGGGAGCAAATCTATGTGGGGGAAGGCTTTCACGGCAGGACGCACGGGGCTGCTGGGGGAGCGCGAAAAAATCTGACCGGTGGAAAACTTTCGTGATTTTGGGCGGATTTGGGGTGGGGAATCGACAGGTTTTTGGGGCTGATCCATTTTGAAACCGTTCCGTTTTAGGCCAATCTCAAATTGTTCCACGTGGAACATTTCCCGCTTTGGGCCGCCTTCCCAAAATTGTTCCACGTGGAACAATTGGAGCGTTGCAGATTATTTGTGGAGCGTTGCAGATTATTTGTGGAACGTTGCAGATTAATACGAGGCTGTCTTCGCCTTATTTTCGGTTAGACACCGGGGTGAGACGAGGCAGAATATCCTCCGGGGCTAAAGCCTCTGTTCTTGTGAGGCAATATTCAGGAGCCTGAAGGTTCCTGCTCCCTCCGATTATGAATCGCCGGCAATTTGTTTTCGTCCTCGCGCACAATCAAGAATCATGAGAGGAAGAAAAAGAAGGAGCGGGCGTTGAGACGGTGGTACACTCGCGGATTATGGCGAAGGAGCAAGAAGTTGCGTTGGCTGAATGCCTGGCGGCGGAGGGCGGGATTGCGTCCGATGAGAGCGTCGTTGCGGAGACGGTGATTGAGGCCAAAGAGGAGTCGGTGGAGGAACACGAGAAAGAGCCTGACGAGAACACTGAATGGGAAGGTGAGTATGGCGAAGCGGGCTGCCCGATCTGGATGGGCGAATACCACGGAGATGTAAGATGTGGGCGCAAACTTCACGTTGCGCCAGACGGGGTCGACAGTACACCTGTGTGCCTGATGCACTCGAAGGATCCAAATAAACAGTCAGGGCCGCTCTTCGATTCATTCTGGCAAGAGTTTGAAAGGATTCTGGCAGAAGCAGTGGAGGGCGAGGCTCACTTTGAGTGTTTTGTCTTTCCTCAATGTTTTTTGAGTGGGAAAAAATTTCGTGCAATTTGCCTATTTAATGAAGCGTCTTTTACGCAGAAAACAAACTTTAGCCAAGCGACTTTCTCACAGAAAGCAGACTTCAGCGGTGCGACATTCGCGCAATTTGCATGTTTTGCCGGAGCTAATTTCCTCCAGTATGTAGACTTCAGTATTGCAATCTTCGAGCAGAACGCACACTTCGGCGGAGCGACCTTCGTACAGGACGCTATCTTCTACGACGCGACTTTCGCAAGGGAAGCATTCTTTAGCCAAGCGACCTTCTCACTTGCGGCAAGTTTTCAAGAAACGAGATTTCATGGATCTGCACTTTGGCGATGGACCCGATTTCTCGATCAAGCGGATTTCGAACACACAGATTTTGAGTCCTCGAATGAAGAAGAACCCGGCGCTGAATTTTATGGGGCAACATTCTCTAAGCCCATTGAGATCGTCTTTGATGACATTGATCTGAGCCGCACTCTCTTCCGCAATTGCGACGTAAGCCAAATCTCGTTTACCTCATCCGTACGTTGGGGAACACGAAGAAACAATCAAGGCCTCGCGGTCTTCGAAGAGAGAATTCTTTGCGAAAAAAAGTTTGCGAAATTATTAACAGAATACGAGCCGCTTGACCACGCCGCGGTCGAGCAGATCTATCACCAACTCAAGAAGAACTATGACTCCCGCCTGGATTACTGGACGGCCAATGAGTTTCATTTTGGCGAGATGGAGATGAAGCGGCTGGCTGTGCCGACGGATGGACGGCTTCTCTGGCTGCGACAGTGGTGGCATCGCAACCTGAGTTTTGTGGCCTGGTACAAATATGCGAGCGATTACGGTAACAGTTATCGGAAGCCGTTGTTGTGGCTGCTGGGAATCCTGCTGGTGGCGACGCTCTTGTTTCCCATCCCAGGGCTTGAATTGAGGCAGGCAATCTCTACGAGCACTGCACGCGTGACCTACGGCAGCGTATGGAATGGGCAGGAGAATTGGACGAATAATTTTTGGACAGAGGCAAAACTGATCGGCAAGAGTGGAATCACCGCAATTGATACGGCCACGTTTCAAAGAACTCCAGAGTACACTCCCGTCTATCCACGGGGGCGGGTTCTGGCGATTGTTGAGACGTTGCTGACGTCGTCGTTGTTTGCGCTGTTTTTGCTGGCGATACGGAGGCAGTTCAGGCGGTAGGGAGTGGGTGGTGGATTGCCGGGACTCGGCTTAACAGTTTGTGAAATTAAGCTAATTTTCAAACAAAATGTCAGAAAAGCATACCTCAGGGCCTAAAGGCCGCGTTTTTCATATACTCAGATTCTGTCAGGGATAAATCCCTGACCTACCATCCATGACCTACCAGGCCATATTCATTTTGTTGACTTATTGTCAGGGATAAATCCCTGACCTACCAGAACCGATTCTGACGAACGCCGTTTCTGTCATATCGGGCGTTAGGCCGGTAATTTATCCGGTAGGCCGGGGATTTTGACGGCGTTTATGCCGGGGATAAATCCCCGGCCTACCGCCCGAAAGAGTTTATCCGTAGCCCTAAACCCCTGAGGTATGCTTTTCTCAACCGGCCATGGAAACTTATTCGCTCACGACTACGACCTACCAACGGCGCGCTCTTTTCGTCAGAACCACGAATGCCGAGTTGCTTATCAAGACACTCTTTCATTATCGGGATCAAGGGCGCTATCGGTTGCATGGCTTCGCCGTCATGCCGGAGCATCTGCACGTACTGCTAACCCCGTCCGCGGACCAGACCATTGAGCGTTGCGCGCAGTGCATCAAGGGCGGATTTTCTCATGAGGTGCGCGCGCAATTTGCCGGGGAAGTCTGGCAACCCGGCTTCCACGAGCATCGAATTCGAGACGCAGAAGACTTTCGCAGACAACTCGAATACATTGCGGACAATCCTATACGGAGGCGGCTTGTTGATTACCCATTTGTGCACACACGCTTATTGGACCAGATCGACGCCATTCCCGCGCATTTGCGTAGTTCTTGATTACTGGCGCAAATAAAAAAGCATACCTCAGGGGTTAAAACCCCTGGCAATTTTGACGACGTTTATGCCGGGGATAAATCCCCGGCCTACCGTCCGAATAAGTAATTCAGTAAGCCGTTGGGGCGAAGATATGGCGAAGATTGATTCTCTGATTCCGGATGGTTCGATCCTGGCGGGAGCGCATGGCCAGGGTTCTGCGTGGTGAGTGGAGGGAGACTTGCGCTTGACCACTTGTTTGAGCCGCGATGCGCGAATCCGCTTGACAGGGATTTTGCGGAGAGGGCAAGATCAGGAACACGATACTTGTTCGCGAAGGAGGATTCGGGATGCACCATTTTCACTTTAACCCACTCGCCATTCTGGTTGCGGCGTTGTATCAGTGGGTGCTGGGGGCGCTGTGGTACTCGCTGTTTTTTGCCAAGCCGTGGATGGCTCTGACGGGACACAAGGCGGGGTCGCGGCCCAAGGCGGCGGTTGTGGGGATGATCACGTCGTTTATCGGCGGGCTGGTGCTGACGTTTGTGCTGGCGCACGCGGTGATGTGGTCGGGGGCGGGGCATCTGCACGGAGGCGTGTTCGTCGGGTTCATTTGCTGGCTGGGATTCATTGCCATGCCGCTGCTGGCGGAGACGATCTACGAGCAGAGATCGTTCAAACTGCTGGCGATCAATGCGGGCTACTGGCTGGCGGCGTTGGTGGTGAGCGGGGGGCTGCTGGCGGTGTGGCATTGAGGGAAATATCGGACTTGAAAATGCTCTTCAAAGGAGCGCGACCGGCCAGTATCGTTTTGACTATTGCGCGTGGGATAGCTCATCTGCTTTCTTGAATTTATCCTTCGCCTCATTGGCCTTCCCTTGGGCTTCGAGCGCTTTTCCCCAGCCAGTATAAGCATCTGAAAGCTGTGGATTGAGCTCTGTCGCACGTTTGTAATTCGCGATAGCTTCGTCATATTTCTTCTGGGCTGTGAGCGCATCTCCGATATTACTGTAGGGAGCCGCGTAGTTCGGATCGAGGATTATCGCTGCCTGCAATTTTTCAATGGCCTCGTCGTATTTCTTCTCTTCAAGCAGTGCATCTCCCCAGCCGTTATATGGGGGCGCAGCATTCGGTTCAAGAACGGTTGCTCTCTGATATTTGACTATTGCGCCGGGATAGTCCCCTTTGCCGAAGAGCACATTGCCCCAATTGTTGTATGGAAGTGCGTAATTCGGATCGCACTCGATCGCCTTCTTGTACATTGCTATCGCTTCGTCATATTTCTGTTCCCTCCGCAGCAGAATTCCCCAGTTGTTATATGGAAGCGCGAAGTTTGGATCGATATCGAGTGACTGCCTATATCTGACAATAGCCTCATCGAATTTCTTTTCATCGCGAAGCGCATTGCCCCAAAGATTAAGTGCGGCCTTCCGGTAAAGACGCTCCTTGGATTTGGAGAAATGAACCGCAGATGGGCCCCATAGCAGCCCTTGAGCAATCTGGGCGGCCTTTTCATACTGGCCGCTGGCCTCCAGATAAACGCCATATTTGAAGGGGAGAACGCGTGCCAATGCTACTTCAGCTGCGCCTTGCGCCAGCTTATCCATATCGGCGGGATCCGCGGAGAAGCTGCCGGCCCGGCTTCGGTTCCCCTCTTCAATAACATAAACGGTTACTGTTACCTGGCTTTTCGTGGTGATTGATTTGTCGAGCATTTGGGCAACGGCGGGAAAAGCGATGTCGCCAGTAATGTGCGTAAGATGAATTCCGAAGAGGCTTCGTGTTGTATTGATTAATGTCTTCAGGCTTAGTCTTGTGCCGGGGATTTCTACATCAGGTGTTGGATCTTGGTCACCCAAAGAAGTGACCATATCTTTCTTCGCCTTGGATACGGCATCAATCGCGTCCATCTTGTCTTTAACTCTGTTTGCCATCACCGTTGGTGTGACCCCGGCCTCCTGAAATTGTTTGGGAACATTGAACGGGTCAATAATCAGGGTAGGAGGTTTTATCTCGCGTAAAATGTACACAATGACCGGCAGGAACAATACCCCGAAAACAAAACGCTGCAATGTGATTTCTTTGAGCGCCCTTTTCATAAAACTCACCCAGCGCGAACGCTTCGGCAGGTGCAAACCTGCCTGTGGGCGAGTGAGTGTTTGCTGCTTCCCACTTTGCAACCGATACATTCCTCTCCGCATCGCAATTATCTCTCTCGATCCAAGGCAAGCACCCGGCCGGAGTATGTAACAACGAAGTAATTCACCGCTGAGTGCCGTTGAGTACAACCAATTTAACACTCAACAGACGCGTATAGGCATATTTTTTCGAAATTACTCGCGATTATTGATAGCTCTCCCGCTACAATCAAGGCATGAACAAACACGTGATTGCAACCGATAAGGCGCCCAAGGCGATTGGACCGTACTCGCAGGCGGTGCGCGCGGGGAATCTTCTGTTTACCGCCGGGCAGGCAGGCGTGGACCCGGTGACGCAGTTGGTGGTGGAGGGCGGGATTACCGCGCAGACCACGCGCACAATGGAAAATCTGAAGGCCATTCTGGAAGAGGCGGGGACGAGCCTGGCCAAGGCCGTGAAGGCGACGGTGTTTCTGAAGGATATGAATGATTTTGCGGCGATGAATGCGGTGTATGGCGCGTATATGAGCACGCATGGCGTGGCGCCGCCGGCGCGAAGCACGGTGGAGGCGGCGCGGCTGCCCAAGGACACGCTGGTGGAGATCGAGCTGGTGGTGGAAGTGTGAAAAGCAGGGAGTAGGGACTAAGGAACAGCTATAAAGAGGACTCCCAGGTCGCAAGAGTGAGAGCAGTGGCACGAAGCTTTTTTACGGTATCCGACAAATGCAACCGCAGGTCCCCTTCGGCGATGCTCAGGGCAGGCTTTCGACTTCGTTACGCTTCGCTCAGGATGACAACAGAATGAGACGCGACTTACGCAGAGAAGTAAATTCTGATTCAGTTTTCTGACGGAGTGGGGTTTGCGATGTCGAATTTGGCTATGTGAATTTTGCGGGCCAAGCCGATTTTGGAGAGCAGCCAGATACCCCAGTAGTTGGGATCGAGCTCGTACCAGGCGAGGCCGTGGCGGGCGGAGACAGGGTAGGCGTGGTGGTTGTTGTGCCATCCCTCGCCGCCGGTGAGCAGCGCCACCCACCAGTTGTTGCGCGAATCGTCGCGGGTTGGAAAACGGCGAGAGCCCCAGAGGTGGGTGGCGGAGTTGACCAGCCAAGTGGAGTGCAGGCCGATGGTGACGCGCAGAAAACCGCCCCAGAGCAACATGCCGACGGCACTTTTCCAGCCGCCCGCGAGCCAGCCGAAGCCGAAGAGCAGCACGCCGCTGACGGCGATCGGCATCCAATGATACTTGCTGAGCCAGACGTAAAAACGGTTGCGCTCGAGGTCGGGGACATAGCGGGCAAGGAGCCGGGTTTGCGCGTGCAGCGCATTGCCCCAGACGATCCATCCGATGTGCGCCCACCAGCCGCCTTCGCGGGGAGTGTGCGGGTCGCCCTCGCGGTCGCTGAGCTGATGATGGACGCGATGGGTGGCCACCCAGAAGATGGGCCCGCCCTCGAGAGAGAGCGTGGCGCAGACGGCCATCAGATATTCCAGCCAGCGGGGCGCCTGATAACCGCGATGGGTGAGCAGGCGATGGTAGCACATGCCGATGCCGACATTAATGGCCAGAAAAGAGAGCACCAGCATCACCGTAAGCCTCTGCCAGGTGAAGAAGAAGAGCGCGGCCACAGCGCCGATGTGAAAGACGACGATGACGCTCAGCGTGAGCCAGTTGATGCCCGCGGCGACACTTGGGGCGCGGCCCATGCACACCTGAGGGCGCGCGAGCGGGGCGAAGGGAATCTGCGTGGTTGGCTGTGCGGAGGAAACTACGGGAGCCTGGACGCGAGTAGGTGCTGTTGCGACGGAGGCCATAGGGGGGAAGTCCCAGGAGAGTGGCGACGCGCCCACCCTCGCAGAGCCATTGTAAGGGAGGAAGCGCAGGTAAAACTGTTCGAAAGAGAACGGTGAACAGATCCGTGTCTAAATGCTCCGCACCAATGCATATCTTTCCGGGGGCTGAGGCCCGCGGCTCCCTCCGGCAGGCTATTGTTTCTTGAGGACGGCGGAATTTTTTTCGTCGGCGAGGATGGCGCTCTCGAACCGGCGGAAGTCGGCGGCGCGGGCGGGAGGAATCTCGACCTGGCGGACGACGTATTCGCGCTCGTAGTGGAGCTGGTTGCCTTTGGCGGAGACCGAGGAGTGGTAACTGGCGAAGTCGAGGTCGAGGATGACGGGGTCGGGAGTTTCATCGACGACGTAGCCTGGAGGGATGGCGATGTCGAAGGTGGTGTGCCAGCGGCCAGTGGCGTTGAGGTCGATGGGATAGATGCGCGGCTTGTCGTCAAAGGCAAGGGAATCGGAGCCGATGACGCGGGGGCGGACGAGCAGGAGCGGGCCGGCCTGATGGGAGTATGAGCGCGCGGTGACCTTGAAATGGAACTCGATAGGCTTGTCGAGGTCAGAGGGCTGAGAGATTTGAAAAGCATCGAGGGTGACGCCGGGGAGGGAGCCAGCGATGGCTTTCTCGAAGCTCTCGCGGCGCTCCTTCTCGTCGGTCATTTTGAGGATACTGCGCAGAGTGGCTCCCTCGGGGCCGATGTGGGAGGTATCGATTGAGCCGGTCAGGGTGCCGTCCGAAGAAAGTGTAAAAGAGCCTTTCTCTTCGGTTCCGTTGGCGCCGGGATCAAGGACCGGGAGGGCGATGATCTGGCTGGAGGGGCCCGCGGCCAGGGTTCCGTAGCTGCCCTGGAGGTCGGAACGCAGATTGCCCACGGGAGTGCGCTCGTCGGTGGGATCGAAAATAAGGTAGCGCTTGCCGTCGCCAGCTTTGACGATGGCCTTGAGGCGCGGGTCCTGCACGTCCGGCGGAAGCTCGATGGCGGTAATCATGTGATTGCCATAGATGGATGGGTCATCGGGATCGACGACGCCACGATGGCTGTCCACGGGCACATAGAAGGCGTGGATGCCGGCCACCTGGAGCATGGAGATGAGCAGGGTGGTCTTGTCTTTGCAGTCGCCGTAGCGATTGCGGAAGATGTCGGCAGCGTGGTTGGCCTGCAAGCCGCCGATGCCGCGCATGACGATGAAGTAGCGGATGTTTTTCTGGATGTACTCGGTGATGCGGCTGAGCTTTGCGTAGAAATCGGGAGCGCCGGCGATGAGGCTTTGCGTCTGGGCGGTGATCTCCGGGGAGGGGTCGGGACGGTTTGCCTCCAGATTGGTGATCCACTGGCCGAGGGCGCGCCACTGGTTGTCTTTGCCATCAACGGCGGCATTGCCCCACTGGACGGACATGCGGGCGGCGAGAGCCGCACTGGAGGGATGGGATTTTACGTCGCGCAGGTCGAGGGCGGGCATATCCTTGATCTCCCAGCGCCAATGGTTGGGAGCGACCTCGACGGGCTTGACGGGGGCGTATTTGTGCCATGCCGCGGAGTAAGGGCGGCCAGAGGGCAAGTCAACTTCGAGGGCTTGAAAGACAGCGGGAATGCCGCTCTGGATTCGCCAAACGGTTTCCTGCAGGTAGGGTTTGAGCAATTCCTCGGACTCGCAGACGATGACAGCGCCGACATCGGCGGCGGGAGGATGCACGACGCGGGCTTTGTGAGTGGAGAGCATGACGGGGACGCTGGTGTCGCCCACCTCGACAAAGTCGGTGTCCTGGGCCTGGAAGTGCTTCTGGCCGGCGGCGATGGTCCACTCGCGGAAGTAGTTGATCTTCTCGTCCACGTCGTAGGCGACCTCGCAGGAAACGCCGCGGCCCTGGGGCTTGAGGATGCGAATGGCCTCGCGCTCGCGCTCGACGGCGCGACCCTGAGCGTCGATGGTTTCGAGGTACTCGTCGAAGAGGACGATAGAAGCGGCGTCCTTGGCGTAGGCGGGGGTGGGAGTTTTGGCGGCGTCGAGTCCCCACTGGGGGAGATCCTGCTTATTGCCGAACAAGCTGGCGTGAGCGGGCGGGCAGGCAAGCACGAACAGAGCGGCGGCGAAAAGACAAGCAGAACAGGAAGAGAGCAAAAGTTTCATGATTAGTTTCCTTTTCCGGCAGGGGGCGTTTTAATGAGGACGAGTTGCGCCTGATCGGCGGCGGCGACTTTCTGGTAGAAGCTGCGGAGGTCCTGGTACTCCTCGGGCTCGGCGATGGTGAAGGCGCGGTAGAGCACGCGGACGAGGGTGATCTGACCGGGGGCGGTTACAGTCTTGATGGTCAGGACGGCATGCTGCGGCCAGGCAATCTTGTTGTCCGGGGGCGCGCCTTCGACGGTGAAGCCGTCGGGCAGATGAATAGCGACCTGGTCGCTCACGACATTTCCGTAGTGCATATCGACGGGTATGAGCCGTTTTTCCTGAGCGATGAAAGCGCGCGCGCTGCGAGTCTCAAAGAAGTAGCCCGGGAGTATGAGGCGCTTGGAGGTGACTGCGCCGATGGAGCCTTTTACGTTGACGAAGGCGACCAGGTTGACATTGGGATCATCGAGTCCGGTGAAGTGATCGATGTGGGCCTCGACACTATCGGGAACCATTTCCTCCAGCCAGCGGTCAAACTGCTTTTTTAGCTCTTCTAGATCGTTTGTGAGAGAAGACTGACGCCAGCGGAGGGCTTCCTGGCCGTTCATGGTGAAGCGGAATGCGCCGGTGATGGCGCCGTGCTCATCGACAGTGATGTCGCCGAGGCGGAGCAGGGTGTTCGACTTATATACCTGAAACGGAGTAGTGGCGGCATAGTGGCCGTCAGGGCTTTGGCGCGCGCCGCTGGCCCCCGAGTGACTCCAATGCAAGGTTTGGAAGGGACACATTTTTTCACTGGGGTCAAGGAGGATTTCCTGGCCGCCAATGACGAGGATAATTACGTTGTCGTCGAGCTGATCGAAGTTGAGATAGCCGGCATTAAAAACGCCTTTTTCGCGGTTGACGAGCTTCATGTCGTAGGCGGTAAGGCCGGCGGCGCGGAGCATGGCCAGATAGAGCAGGGCGATATCTTCACCAGAGCCGCTCTTCTGGGCCCAAGTATCTTCAGCGCGCTTGGCCGTCTTCAGCTTGAGCAGCTTCTTCTCAGATTCGGTTTTTTTGCGGGAGTAGTCGGTGTTGTCGAGGGCCTGAACTGCCACGTAGAGTTTTTTCGCCTTATCAAGGTCGCTGTCAGAGGAGGCAATCAAGCCGTTGACAACTTCGCGAATGGATTTAGTGGGCTCGGCGAAGTGATCGACATCCTTGGACCAGAACTTGGTTTCTCCCACCCAGTAATCCTGGTTGTTTGAAGCAAACTTGTAGTAAAAGAGAACGCGGTAAAAGAAACTGTCGAGGGGCGGCATCCACTCCTCTTGCGGGATCGGGGGAATGTCGGCCATGTCGAGACTGTAACGGCCAAATCCGTCAATTTTGAGTTCGACGCCGGGAGGAAGCTGGGTCCACCACTGGAGAGTGTTGAGCGCTCTTCCATGACCATCGATCAAATAGCGAAATGTGCTGTCCATAGAGCCTCTCATGAAGCCTTTGAATGGGGTAAAAGCATAGTGGGCTTTATGGACGAAATATGGTTTCTGTATGTTCCAGGTAGGAGAAGAGAATAGGCGTTCGTCGTAATTTATTTCATAGCGATATTCAAGGATACTGCCGACTTCGACGCTGGGCAGGTTGAATACCTTGCGATCTACCTCGAAATCCCGTTCTTTGGATCCAGTTTTGATGATCAATAATTCATCGGGCTTGCCGGTGAGCGGAATGACGGTACCGTCAGAGTGAATGGTGCGGGCCTGGATGTTTGTGACCCGGAAATAGCCGGAAAGGTATGGCACCTGGACCGTGGCCAGTTCCTTTCCCTTCTCGGCGAGCACCTTGATGCGCGCGTAAAAGCTCAATTGGTGGGACGGGTCGTTGGCGGATTCTTCAACGTTAAGGTAGACGGCGGCTGCACCGGGAGCTTTGGGGTCGGCGGTCATTTTGAGTTCTTCGGCCGTGGGCTGCTGGAACTGGCAACGCAGGAGGGCTGGCGATGTGAAGGCGAGAAGGAGGAGCAGGTGGCGCGCAAGAGCAGAGATCCGCATGGACGTTCCTTTGGCGGCAGACGCGTAGAGGCCTGTTGGGATGTGGTGAAAATGAATGGGAGAATTCTACAACAGATACGGGAGGGGGGTCGAGGGGGACTGGCCGTCCAGGCAGACGGCGCTTGCGCGCCAGCAGATTCGTGGTATCCCACCCATTTCGCATCATTTCCTCGAAAAGCTGCGAAATGGATGGGGCACGGAGCACTTGATTCCCACCCTAAATCACCCCAAGGGAGTCAGCAAGTTAGCGGGTCAGCGGAGGGAATCGAGGAGGGAGGAGACGAGGGCGATGGGTAGGCCGACGACGTTGAAGTAGTCGCCTTCAATGCGGGGAATCCAGCGGGCGGCGCGGCCCTGGATGGCGTAGGCTCCGGCCTTGTCCATGGGCTCGCCGGTGGCGATGTAGGCGGCGATTTCGTCGCCGGTGAGCGCGCGAAAGGTGACGGAGGTGGATTCGGAGGCGGTCAGGAATAAGGTTCCGGTGACGATGGCGACGCCGGTGATGACCTGGTGGGTGCGGCCGGAGAGGAGACGGAGCATACGGGCGGCGTCGGCGGGGTTTTCGGGCTTGCCGAGGATCTGGTTGTCGAGGGTGACGGTGGTGTCGGCGGCGAGGACTTGAAATGCGGCAGCCGCTCGCTGATCGCTCGCACTGGCTGCTGTGATTTCAGAGAAGATTTCCTCAGGGGCTAAAGCCCGGGCTTCAATTTGGCGCGTTTGTGGCACGACTGAAGTCGTGCCCTGATACAAAACCGAACCGGACGCGCTTGTAACGGGAGCCTGAATCAGTTCATGGAAGACAGCTTGGGCTTTTTCGCGGGCGAGGCGAGTGACGCAGGCGATGGGGTCTTCGTTGGGGAGGGGGTCTTCGGGGATGTGGGCGGGATGGACGGTGAAGGTGTAGCCGGCCTGGGCGAGGAGCTCGCGGCGGCGGGGCGAGGAGGAGGCGAGGACGAGCATAGGGAGATTATTACAGAGGCAGCGGATTTGGCGGATCAGCGAGTCAGCGGTCAGACCGTGAGGCCAGTTTGGAGGCCATTGGGAGTGGCGATGCCCCAGGCCATGGCGGGGGTGTTGTGGGCGAGGCCGAAGCGGCCGTCGGGGCCTAACAAGATGATGCCGCCGTGTCCGCCGAGGCGGTTGAAGAGGTAGGCGATGGCTTCGCGGGCGGCGAGATCGGGGGCGATGCCCGAGGCGACGCGGTCGGTGGCCCACTTGCCGAGGACCAGCTTCATGATGGGTTCGCCCCAGCCGGTGAGGGAGACGGCGGCGGAGAGATTGTCGGCGTAGCAGCCGCAACCGATGAGCGAGGAGTCGCCGACACGGCCGGGAGTTTTGTTGAGGGTTCCGCCGGTGGAGGTGGCGGCGGCGAGGTTGCCGCGGGAGTCGAGGGCGACGGCGCCGACGGTGTCGTGGTCCTTGCCGGAGTCCTTGCCGGACGGGCAATCCGGCTTCGCCGAGTTATGGCCGCGATCCTTGCTGGTTGTGAAGGCTGTTTCCGGACTTTTGTCGTCGTGGAGGACGGGGTGGGGAAGATCGGGGCCGGAGAAGGATTCGTCGGCTAGACCGGCGGCTTCGCGAAGCTGGGCATGGGCGAGTCGCTCGCGCTCGCGGTCGAGGACGAGTTCGGAGTTCGAGATGAGGGTCATGCCGTGAGCCTGGGCGAATTGCTCGGCGCCGGGGCCGACAAAGTAGACGTGGGGACTCTGTTCAAGGACCAGGCGGGCGGCCTGAATGGGGTTGCGGAGGCGCTCGACGCAAGCTACGCCGCCAGCCTTCATGCGTCCGCCGTCCATGAGAAGAGCGTCGAGCTGAACGCGGCCGTCGGAGGTGAGAAAGCTGCCGCGACCGGCGTCGAAGGTGGGATCGTCCTCGAGGACGGTGACGGCGGCTTCGACGGCGTCGAGGGCCGATGCGCCGCGGGAGAGAAGAGTGTAGCCGGTTTCGAGGGCGCGGCGAACGCCGGATTCATGGGCGCGAGCGGCGTCGACGGGGATGGCCCATGCACCACCGTGAACGAGGAGAGTAGGAGAGTGGACGACGGTGGTCACCTGATTATCGTAGAACATTGGGCGGGGCAGCGCAGGGAAGGATTCTGGTGGGAAAAAACCATAAAAAACTGTAGTTAGATATCCCACCCATTTCGCAAAGATTAATGAAACGCAGATTCTTCGACTTCGCTACGCTTCGCTCAGAAGGACGGGGCACACTATATACACGCGGAAGCTCCCATTTTGGGAATAGAAAGTTTTTTTGAGGGGTTTTGTTCCTATTTGGAAAACGTGTCAAAGGGTGGAGGGTAGGAAAAAATGGTTAAGTGCTTGAAAGTATAGGGAAAATAGTAGTCACGAATTTTGCAGGTAATAATGGGGAAATTCGATACGCTTAGAACAACGAACGGGAATGAAGAGGCAGGATAGGACGGGAGAGCGGAAGGGCTTTCCAGAATTGAGTCGGACCACATCCGCGGGTTCGCAAGCGTAGGGAGAGGCTGAGGGCATCTTCAGAGAACGGTGGCGGGTATTGACCTTGGCGAAGAGCCGCACGAGGAAGCGTTGCAAGCGGCTAGAGGTAAACGGCATGAGCAGGACAAACTCTGGAAGAGATCAGAAGGTTTTCCGGGTTGAGACGGAGCAGCGAGATGCAGAGCAAGGCGGTTTGATGCGCAGAGCCGCCGCGTAATCGCGGCGAAGGAAGAGACCAATTCGGCGAATGCAAGGGGTGGTTCCACAGGGAATCACCCCTTTCACTTTCCGCGGAGTGCGAAGGGCCGTGGAGGCGGGGATTGGCGGAGAAATGGTGTTTTCAAGGACGAGGCAGGCGGCTGGAGTCAGGCTGCGCGGAACAGGGACGCAAGTAAAGGCGGTCAACCCAGGGAAGGCAAAGTTGATTGCGGAATTGGACAAGCAAATCGGCGAGCAGTGCAGCGAGATGGTAAAGAAGCTGATCGACGATTTTATCGCCGGCAAAGCGACAAGCATGAGGATGCTGTGTGCTCTGGCGGACGAACTCATCGATTGCGAAAACCCAGAGGTGATGAGCCAACTTTGCAGTGTTGCGGAAAAGTTGAGGTTGGAACCTCAGGTGACTGAGGACGTGAAGGAAGAGACGGGCGAGAGCGAGGCAGCGAATAAACAAGTCAGCGAGGAAGCGAGTCAGCAAGTCAGCGAGGAAGCGGAGTTAGTAACTGCAACGCAGAGTTAGCGGATGGTTGATGGCAACAGAAGACAAGACTTTGCGGGGGCGGGGCGGAGAGGAAGGACTCAATGCCCTGCTCCCAAGAAGAAAGAAGAGAGACAGATGAAGCTCACGAATCATGAGGGTTTGCGCGCCAGCGGAGTGCTGGGCCTGTTGTTGATTGAGTTGTGCCTGATGGGTTTGGGAAGCATAGCCCACTCGCAGACGTTCAGCACGACGACGGTTCAGGGTACGGTGTACCTGGCGAACGGCCAGCCGGGGGCGGGGACACTGGTGGTGAGCTGGCCAACGTTTACGACGGCGAACGGCCAGCTGGTGGCGGCCGACAGCACGACGGTGATGATCGCGCCGGATGGATTTATCAGCGTGAACCTGGCGCCGAACCAGGGGTCGTCGCCGGCGGGCGAGTATTACACGGCGACCTTATACATGAGCGACGGGTCGGTGAACACGCAGTATTGGCTGGTACCGGCGACGACAACGGCGACGCTGGGACAGGTGCAGGCGCAGGTGATGCCGGCGACGCAGGCCATACAGGCGGTGAGCAAAACCTATGTGGACCAGGCGATAGAGGAGCTGACGGGAAGTTTGCTGACGGCCTCTGGCGGGACGCTGAGCGGGCCGCTGACGCTGTGCTGCGATCCGGTGACGCCGATGCAGGCGGCAGACAAGCGCTACGTGGATGCGAGCGTCGCATCGGGTGTGACCTTGTCGGGCGGTGCGGTATCGGGGCCGCTGACGGCGACCCAACTGGGTGCGCTCTACCAGGTGGATCAGTTTGCGGGAGCGGATTTCGGGGCCAAGCTGGGCGCGTGCCTGAGCGGGCTGAGCACGACGCAGGGCGGAACGTGCGATGCGAGGAATTTCAGCGGAACGCTCGGGATGGGATCGAGCCTGACAATTTCGACGGGGAATGCGACGGTTCTGCTGCCGTGCGCGACGATTTCGACGGCCAATCAAATTGTGGTGACGGCGGGAACGAGAAATGTGACGTTGCGCGGGTGCGCGCTGCGAGGCACGAGCACGGCGAGCGGCAGCCAGGGCGGGACGGTATTTTATTACTCGGGCACGGGAGCGATGGTGCAGGTGGGCGACCCGACATACGCGGCGGACACGCTGGGTTTTCATCTGGACAACGTGGCGATCAATACCACGTTGTCGTCGAGCGCCAGCGCGCAAGGGTTCGTGGCTTATCGCACGCAGGAGCTGGATCTGGAAAGCTTGTATTTTCTTGGTAACTCGAACCAGACGGGGATGACGCTGGACGGGACAGGGAATTACACGGGCGGAAGTTTTTATGACAACGAGTTCACGGGATTTCAGACGGCGGTAAATGCGATCGGGCATCAGGTGGCGAATCCAGCGACGACGGACTGGATGAATGCGAGCACGTTTTTGCGGCTGCACATCGATTGCCCGACGAGCGGGGGCAACCCGATCAGCGGGACTTACGGAATTAATTTGCAGCAGGGCGACGGAAACACGTTTACGGGCGGAGACGTAGAGGGATGCGCGACAGCATTGCATTTGGGAGCCAATGCGCAGAACAACACGATCGTGGGACTGCGCAACGAGAACTCGACGAACCAGGTGGTGGCGGACGCGGGCAGCTCGTACAACAACTGGATGACGGGCGGAACCATGTTTACCGGCCGGTTGACGGACAACGGGACGCGCAACAGCTTCCTCGATACATTTCACCGGAGTTTCAACGGATTGAATGGTGACTGGTACGGGAGCCAGGCGGACGCGACGGTGACCAATCATCTGCGGCTGGGGATTGGGACGGGCAACGAGCGCGGATTACTGAACGAGATCCAGACGGATTACGGATACCGGTGGCTATATGGATTCACGGACGCGACGGCGGGCGAGCAGTTCTATCAGATTCAGGATTTGCTCAACAACGTAGGCCGGCTGGCGATCGGGCAGTATAACAACGGTCAATCGAGCACTAACAACCAGACGGTGATCAACGCTGCGGGGACGGGAGCGGTAGTGCTGAACGGATCGAACAACTCGGGGACCGGCGGGGTGGTGTTCGGGTCGGGCGGGCCGAGCGAAACGACCGTAGGGACGATCAACAATGCGGGGAACGCGCAGTTCAACGGGACGCTGCTAGTGGGCGGGACAGCGCAGTCGACGGGGACGATGACCGTTCGGAATAACGCCGATGCGGAGGTTGACTACTATCTCTGGCCGGGACTCACGACCAGCCAGAAAGGCTCCTACACGTACAAGGACTGGAACGGGAACAGCCAGTGGTACATGGTGAAGGACGCGAGCAATAACTGGTCGCTGAATTCGGCAACGGGCGGGCTGGACAGCTTCAAGGCCTATCAGAGCACGAACAGCGGGGACACGTACATCAACGCCTCGAACTCCAGCGGAATCGTGCGCGTGAATTACGAATCAGGTTCAGGGACGGGATTCAACATCTATGGCGGCGGCAGCAGCAACTTATATGCCAGCTTCACGAGCCCCACGACGATCAAGTTTCCCGGCCTGGCGGCGAGCAGCGGTCACAACTGCGTGCAGATCGACAACTCGGGCTATATCACCAATACCGGATCGGCCTGCGGAACCGGCAGCAGCAACGGTACGGTGAACGCGGGCACGAGCGGACAGATTGCGTATTACAACGGCACGGGGACGGTTCTTTCGGGAACAAGCACGGTCTCAGTAGCGGCGGGAGGCACGGGCGCCAGCACGGCCTCGGGAGCGCTGTCGAACCTGGGCGGGGCTCCGTTGGCGGGAGCGGCGTTTACCGGCCCGGTGAGCACGATCAGCACGTTGTCGGTGGCGAACAACAGCAGCATGGGACCACGCTTCGATGTGACGAACGCGGCATTTGGAGCGGTGGGAAACGGATCTACAGACGACACGGCCGCGATCCAGGCGGCCTTTAATACCTGCGCAAACTATGTTTCTTCGACGAAAACCCTGACGGGCAGTTACGGCGGCATCGTCGAGTTTCCGGGCCTTCATTCCTATGTCATCAGCTCGACCATCAACGCCTACGACGGATGCCGCATCGAGGGGACAGCGGGAAAAAGCAGTACAGGAGACTCACCACCGTCCATCATATGGAATGGCGCAACGGCAGGCACCGTATATACGATCACAGGCTTTACCGCCGCGGCCAACACAACGCCACTGTATACGCTGTCTTCACCGGCGCCAACTTACCAGGGCAATCTGGCTACCTTTACGGTAAGCGGCGGCAGTGTTCCATCCGTGGGTCAATGGGTGGACATCGAAGGCCTGAGCACGAGCGCGGGCATGTACCTTAACAGGGTTATTGCGCAGGTAGCGGCAACCAGCGGAAGCACCTTTACGGTTACGTTTCCAATGGCTATAAGCGCGGGAACATTTACGGACACCGGGACGGCGACGACGGTGAATGTGATGGTAGCGTTTGATGCCAATTCCCGGTACGAGACAGCCATCAGCAATATTGTTCTCACCACAGAATCAACGACGCTCGATGCTTACCAGGTGGGATTTTACTTTGGCTCGCGCGTGGACACGGGCACTCATATGGAGCACACCGAAGTGGCTGGCGCTTCGATGTACGGCTACTATTTTGCAGCGGGCGGCATCAATGTGGATTTTGACAAAGGCTGGAGGTCGGACGGCGCAGGGATCGCGGGAATCTATTGGCGCGTAACTGGTGGTGACAACTTTGGCCTCGCCAACGGGACAACCGACAATGGTACGGAGAATGGATCGTCAACCAGCGGCGCCGCGGTGATGCTGGACAACTCGGCCTGCGTATCCGGAACACTTGCAAGACTAACGGTCAGGAACGTCAAGCATGAAATCAATACAAGCATGAGTTCCGGGCTGGGCGTGTACACCTTGCTGGATTGCCCGTCGAACTCAAACGGGGCACAGTTCTTTCTTGACTTTGAGCAAGTCTGGATGTCTCCGAGCGAGGGAATGAACGCACCGGGAATCATGATGACGCCAACCAATGACATGGCGCTAACGCTGAGCATTGTCAACAGCGCGATCAGCGGCGGCGGCGGGGAAGGCGGCAGGTGGGTTGGGCTGCCCGGGCTGACGAGAAACGATTTGGGCGGAAGCGACGGGTACATCCCACTCCTCAGCTTTTCACCCGCAGTCAACAGCGCAGGAGGACTAAGCTCGGCATACTCCGCTGCCGCCGCACCAACACAATTATTGAACGATTTGAATTTCAACCAGGTATTCCACTACGGCATCCAGGCCTCTGATTTTCTGTATTCGGACACGGCGTATGCGGCGTTGCCCAATGGAACGACGCTGCGCGCGGGCCAGATACTTGCACCGCCGAGTTATTGGAACGGGGCCAACGGCAAGAGATACGCGCTCGACGTTGTGTACCAGGCAGGAACGACGGGCACGCCGAACAGCGGGGCCACAAGCTGCTCGGGATCGAGCGGAACTTCCACGTTGACCTGCTCGAGCGCCACAGACCTATCGACAGGCCAGAGAATCAGCATCGGCACGGACACCAACAAGACGCTTCGTTACGTAGACGCGACCAATCCGAGCGCTGTGCTGTTGATACTGACGAGCAACCTGGGAACTACGTATTCCAACCAGCTGCTCTCATTTTCCGCGCCGGTGCTGGGGCCGGAGATTCAGATGCCGACGAAGTCGTCGAGCGCACCGACAACGTTGACGTGGTCGCAAGGAGACATGGAACAGAACTCCGGGGCTACGGCGAACGGGGTGGCGGCGTGGGTGAATGTGACGGCAGGCACGCCGGGGACATGGGCGGGGATACCGCTGGGCAACAGCAGCGGGCAGATCAGCAGCTCGCAGATATCCAACCTTGCCTTCCAGAGCCTCACCACAAGCGGAACATCGGGCGCGGCCACGCTGAGCGGGGGAGTTTTGAATATCCCACAGTATGCAGGCGGCGGCTCAATGACTTACCCCGGCGCAGGGATCGCAGTATCGACGGGCAGCGCATGGGCAACGTCACTTACGGCGCCGGCGAGCGCGATTGTCGGCATCAGCGATACACAGACGCTGACCAACAAATCGATTAATGCGTCCGAGGTCAATAGCGGAACACTGCCCGCGTCAGCGATGCCCGCGCTGACAGGGGACGTTACGAATACGGCCGGGTCTCTGGCGACGACGGTCGGCAAGGTGAACGGCGCAAGCGTGCCTGCATCGGCGAATGCAACATCGACGAACTCGAGTTCCCAATTCGTCGCATCGACGACGCATAATCTGAGCGTTCCGGCGAATTGCATTGCGGCCAGCGGCTCGGGGACGGCCTACACGTGCTCGACGACGCCCACGTTTACGCCCGCGACCGGCGACCATATTCAGTTCAAGGCGGATGTGGCCAACACGGGGAGCGCCACGCTGGCGGTGAATGGAGCCACGGCCGCGACCTTCAAGAAGTGGGGCGGGTCAGGCAGCCTGATCGCCAATGACCTGCTGGCGGGACACTGGATTTCAGCGACCTTTGATGGAACGTATTGGCAGCTTGAAGGACAATTGGGCAATGCGAATGCGACGCAGGTGAACGGCGCATCAGTGCCGGTCAGCGCGCCATTGGTTGGAACAAATTCGAGTTCGCAACCGCAATCTGTGACAACTCTGCCCACTTCGGCAATGCCCGCGCTAACGGGAGATGTGACGAACACGGCAGGCTCCCTGGCGACCACGGTTGGCAAGGTGAACGGCGCGAGCGTGCCGGCATCGGCGAATGTGACATCGACGAACTCGAGTTCCCAATTTGTCGCATCGACGACGCATAATCTGAGCGTTCCGGCGAATTGCATTGCGGCATCGGGCTCGGGGACGGCCTACACGTGCTCGACGACACCCACGTTTACGCCCGCGACCGGCGATCATATTCAGTTCAAGGCGGATGTGGCCAACACGGGGAGCGCCACGCTGGCGGTGAACGGAGCCACGGCCGCGACCTTCAAGAAGTGGGGCGGGTCAGGCAGCCTGATCGCCAATGACCTGCTGGCGGGACACTGGATTTCAGCGACCTTTGATGGAACGTATTGGCAACTTGAAGGGCAACTGGGCAACGCCAACGCAACGGAGCTGAATGGAACGTCAATTACCGGGTTGTCGGGCAGCGGCTCAACACTGGCGCTGACAACCTCGCCGACGATTGCATCGCCGACGTTCACCGGGACGGTGACCACGCCGCTGACCACGGCAGGAGTGGTGACGACTACCAGCGGCGGAGTTTTGGGTTCAGAGGCGCTTCAAGGCACGGATACGAAAGTGCTGACAGCAGGAACAATCTCCGGGTCGGGCACACCGCTTTGCGCGGATGCGAATGGCGGCGCGACGACCTCGGGATGCAGTTCCGGCGCGGTGGTGACGAACACACCGGCCGGGCTGATGAATTTAGGAACCGGGGTAGATGGCAGCTACGAATGGAGTTCCACGGGAAGCTGCTCAAACAGCCCCACACATTGTTATACGGGCTGCACTTCCTCTGCGCCATGCAACACGTTGATGTATGACGGAGAGATGTATGTGACGAATCTCTGGATTGACTCAGGAGCCTACGTCTCTGGCAATATGAATGGAACGGGGGCCGGCACCGTCATCCATGCAACAGGGGCCTGCACGATTGCCGGAACGATGTTGTTCAATGGCGTTTATAATACCTGGCCCAACACAAACAAAGGTATTATCGGCGGCAGTTCCGGCGGGTCCGGCGGCGGCACGGCCGCTGGAACCGCAGGAGTTGCATCGACTGTGGGAGTTGCAGCTCCTGCTTATGGAACAACTGCCGGTGGCTCTGCTGGAGCAGCCAGCGGCGGAAATGGCACGAGCGGAAGTGCATTTGCGTATCAACGGGCTGCTGTAAATTCCGGCTTGGGTGGTCTGGATGGGCAGCTTATGACAGGCTCGGCGGGAGTGCAGGGTGGCAGTACAGGTGGAGCAGGCGGGCACCCCGGCAGCGGCCTGGTAATGATCTGCGCATCGCTGAATGGCAGCGGGGGAGTGATAGATACCAGCGGCGGGTATGGCTCTCCTGCAGCAGCCAACTCGACTGGGGCAGGCAGCGGCGGCGGCGGTGGCGTGGTGGTGCTGTCTTCGCAGGCTACGGTGAGCACCTGGCCGACGATTTACACGGCGGGAGGGCCGGGCGGATTGTGTACGGTGCCGGAGGCTCTGGCTACGGGCGGCAGTTGCACGACACAGCCGAAGGTGACGCTGGGCGTGACTTCCGGGGCGTTTAGCGGGACAGCGACGGTTGTGCAGGCAGGAGCCGGTTGCGGAACGGGCACGGGAATTACCTGGAACTTCTTAGGCGGAGGCGGCACGCCGGGAACGGCGACGGTGAATCCGACCTGGAGCAGCGGCGCGCTGTCATCTGTTACGGTGACGGCGGGAACCAGCTCCGGTTACACGGCGGCGACGTATACGACTTGTGGAACGGGCGGAGATGGCGGTGTGGGCTGGTACGCGGAGTATGCAGGGTGGTAAGAAGAAGCGGTTTCGCTTGCCTGATTGAAATGGGGGATCCGTGGCGGAGACAACAGGAGAGTGCGCAGCGGCAGCGGGAGGTTTTTGCGCGGAGGAGCTGGACCGGGAGGAGCTGATTCGCTTCGGGCGGATTCTGGACCTGAGGCCGGCGAGCCTGCGGGGGCGGACGGTGGCGATGATGCTGGCCGAGCAGCTTTTGCAGGTAAGGACGCGGGAGGGAAGCACGCAGCCGCTGAAAGCGAACACAGTGCAGCGGGCCTTTGAGCGGCGGCGGGGGGAGCGGAACATTGTACTGAAGGCGCGGCAGATGGGGCTGACAACCTGGGCGGCGGCGCGGTTTTTTCTGCGGACGATCACCCATCCGGGAACGCTGACGCTTCAGGTGGCGCACACCCAGGAGGCGGCGGAGGAGATCTTTCAGATTGTTCACCGCTTTGTGGATTATCTGCCGGAGGCGCTGCGCGAGGGGCCGTTGCAGGTCTCGCGGGCCAATGCGCGGCAGATTGTCTTTCCGGAGATGGACTCGCAGTACCGGGTGGTGACGGCGGGAGACCGGAACGCGGGACGGGGATTGACGGTGCAGAATCTGCACTGCTCGGAGCTGGCGCGGTGGCCGGGCGACCCGGCGGAGACGCTGGCCGGGCTGCGGGCGGCGATGACGCCCGAGGCGGAGCTGATTCTGGAATCGACGCCGGACGGGGTGGGCGGCTGCTTTTACGAGGAGTGGCAGAAGGCCAATGAGCGGGGGATGGAGCGGCACTTCTTTCCCTGGTGGATGGAGCAGCGTTACCGGACGAAGGCAGTGGAGGAGGCCAACTTGACGGACGAAGAGCGGGATTTGATGGCCTTCAAACGGCTGGATCTGGAGCAGATCGGATTCCGGAGGCAGATACGGGCGGACTTTCGCGGATTGGCGAAGCAGGAGTTCGCGGAGGATTGCAATGAATGCTTTCTGGCCAGCGGCGACGCGGTCTTTGAGCTGGCGGCGGTGGAGGCGCGGCTCAAGACGGTGACTGAGCCGATTGAAACGCGACTCAACGAGGATCTGGAGATCTGGCTGCCGCCGCTCAAGGGCAAGACGTACCTGGTGGCGGTGGATCCGGCCGGGGGCGGAAGCGAGGGCGACTACTCGGCGGCCCAGGTTCTGGAGCTGGAGACGGGGTTGCAGTGCGCGGAGTTCGCCGGGCACATGGGCGGGCTGGAGCTGGCGCGGTTTGTGGCGAAGCTGGCCGCGGAGTACAACCAGGCGTGGCTGGTGGTGGAGCGGAACAATCATGGCAGCGGGATTCTGTCGCTGCTGGAGACATCGTGCGGCTATGGGAAGGTTTACCGGCAGAACGGTCAGGCGGGCTGGCTGACGACCTCCGTAAGCCGGCCGACGGCGCTGGGACGGCTGGATGCGGCGCTGGTGGAGGAGCCGGAGCGCTTTCAGAGCCGTAAGCTGCTGGCCGAGTGCCGGAGCTTTGTGCGGCGGCCGGATGGCGGGAGCGGGGCGCGCCCGGGAACGCATGACGACCGGGTGATGGCCATGGCGATTGGGCTGGCGGCAAGGGCGGAGATAAAACAGTGAAAAGTGGACAGAGGACAGTGGACAACGCTTAGAATTCGAGTGAGGTTACAGTTTGTAACAACAAGGGCGAACCGCAGGTTCTTCGACTACGCTGCGCTTCGCTCAGAATGGCGGGGCAGGGGCTTGGCCGTTCAGGCGGTGCAGCATATCCGGCGGATGCGGGGCGGGGCGCAGGGCCAGTTGATGCTGGGCGCCGATGGCCAGGTGTACGTGGTGAAGTTTCAGAACAACCCGCAGCACGTGCGGGTGCTGGCCAACGAGTTTCTGGCCTCCAGGCTGGCATTGGCGGCGGGATTGACGGCGCCGGAGACGGAGCTGGTGGATGTTTCCAGCTGGCTGGTGGAAAATACGCCGGAGCTGGAGATAGACCTGGGCAGGACGCGGGTGCGTTGCGCGGCGGGGTTGCAGTTTGGGTCAAGATTTGTAGGCGGGCTGATGCCGGGGCAGGTGGTGGACTACCTACCCGCGGAGCAGATGACCGAGGTGCGGAACCTGAATGAGTTTGCCGGGATTCTGGCTTTGGATAAGTGGACGGGCAATGCGAATGGCAGGCAGGCGGTTTTTCAGCGCCGGCAGCGGGAACACCGCTACCGGGCGGTCTTCATCGACTACGGGTACTGCTTTCACGCCGGGGAGTGGAGGTTTGAGGATCTGCCGCTGCGCGGGGTGTACTACCGCAACGATGTCTACCGGGAGATCAGCGGATGGGAGTCCTTTGAGCCGTGGCTGACGCGGATGGAGACGATGGCGGCGGAGACGGTTTGGGCGGCGGCCGGCGAGGTTCCGCCAGAGTGGTACGGCGGGGATCAATCCGAAATGGAGGCGCTGGTGGAGAAGCTGCTGCAGCGGCGAGGCCGGATTCGGGAGCTGATTGAAGAGTTCGGGAAGTCGGATAGACAGCCATTTCCGAAATGGGTGGGGATGGGAAAAAATGGGGGAGAGGATTGGAAAGAGGTAAGATGGGGAGCTAGCATGGGGAGGGTGAATTGAAGGGCAGCGGTCGGCTCACAGCTATCAGCTAACAGTTAACAGCTAGGAGCTAAAAGCTGAGAGTTGAAGGTCGGAGGCTGACAGCTGAGGGCTGAAGGCTGAGGGCTTCGTCAAGACGATGAACAGTGGAAACCAGCGGCGGGCATGCACCTTTCAACTGCTCCGGTATGTGCCGGATGCGGTGAGAAACGAGTATGTCCATATCGGGGTGATCCTGCGCGAGCAGGGGGGCCCCCAGACGAATCATCCGGCGGGTGGGCCGGAGCCGGCTTTGATACGGTTTACCCGCGACTGGCGGCGGGTGCGCTGCCTGGACCCGGAGGCCGATACCGCGCTGCTGGAGGGGATGGAGAGCGAGCTGCGGCGGCGCTTCGAGATGGAGCCGGATGGGAATCTGATGCAACTGCTCTCCGAGGCGCTCTCGCTGAACGTGCAGATGACCGAGCCCAAGGCGTACCTGGCGGAGAGTTTGCCGGCGGGGATGGAAGAGCTGATGCGGCTGTATGTGGAGCCGCCGCCGCGGGAGCGCGTGCCGCGACTGAGCGGAAGGGCGGCGATTCAGGCGCGGATGCGGACGGAGTTCGAGCAGGTTGGGGTGTGGGATCTGCTGCGGAAGCGGATTGCGGCCTCGGAGTATACGCGGCCCGGGGATCCGCTGCGCATTGACGCGGGGTATAAGCCGAACGGAATTGTGCGCATGTTTCACGCTGTGAGCCTGGAACCGGGCGTGGAGATGGCCAAGGTGCTGGCCTTTTCGGCGGCGGGGCTGAGAATTGGAGTCGAGCGGGTTGAGCGGGCCAGCCTAGAGTTGACTGCCGTGATTGAGCCGGCGGCGCGGCTGGGAGCCACCGATGAGGAACCGGAGCGGCTGGAGATGTACAGGTTTGGGGTGGAAACGATGGAGGAAAACCAGATCCGGGTGCTGACGACGTCGGACCTGGGGCGGGTGGCGGAGACGGCGCGGCGGGAGCTGCGGGTGTGAGGGCGAGCCGAAGGCTCGCCAGCGGACAGTGAACAGTGGTCAGTTTTTCGGCTTGAAATTATTGGTTGAAGTTTGCAGATAATTTCCAGTGTTTGCGGTAGGATGAGTTTTGTTGGATGCAAAAACGGTTGAAAGTCAGCGAATGTCTACGGTATGTGATCAGAGAGCGGTTGAAAACTGATCACTGACCACTGATCACTGACCACTGGCAAAAAAGGCATGGTCCCGATGGGGCCATGCCTTTTTTGCGGAAAAAGGAAGGTGCGCGTGAAGGTAGCAGAGCAGTTGCGGGAGATCTGGCGGCAGGCGACGGGGAGCGGGCGGAGCGCGGAGCTCGAGGCGGACGCTGCGAATGCGGAGGCGGAGCGCAAGACGCTGGCGCTGCCGGCGATTATCAGTCCGGTGCAGTTTCCCGGGCAGCACCTGCCCAAGCCGACACCGGTGAATCTGCGGAGGTTTGCGGAGACCCCAGTTGTCCGGCGGGCGATCAACGTGATCAAGGATCGCATTGCGGCGATGGACTGGCAGGTGCGGGTGCGGCGCGGGGTGAGGGCCGGGGAGCTGGTCCAAGCAGAAAGCAAGCTGCGGGCGTTGCGCCGAGTGCTGGAAGAGCCGAACGTCTCGGACAGCTTCCGGACGTTGATGGAACAGGTGATCGAGGATGTGCTGACGGGCGGGTACGGGGCCATCGAGATGGAGCCGACCGGCGACGGGGAGCGGCCGGCGATGCTGTGGCCGGTGGACGGGGCATCGATCCGCATCAATCCGCGCTGGGACGGGCAGCCGGAGACGCCGCGCTATGCGCAGGCGATGCCCGGGCAACTGGAGTCGAGCGCGATTGAATTGCGCGACGACCAGCTGATGTATGTGCGCATGAACCCGCGCAGCTTTACGCCCTTCGGTCTGGGGCCGCTGGAAGTGGCCTTCGAGACGGTGAACGAGTTTTTGAGCGCGCACCGCTTTGCGGGCAAGCTGGCGGCCAACTCGGTGGCGCAGTACGCGCTGTGGCTGAATGAGGCGACGCCGGCGCAGCACGACCGGCTGATCCGCTGGTGGCAGGACGAGATTGAGGGCACCGGGCGGGTGCCGCTGATCTCGACCGAGCAGAAGCCGGAGGTACTCCGCTTTGCCCAAGGCACGGACGCGGACATGCGGCTGGAGTGGCAGGAATTTCTGATCCGCATGGTGGCCAACGCCTTTGGGCTGCCGCCGCTGATGCTGGGGCTGGAGGCGGATGTCAACCAGTCGACGGCCTCGGAGATGGCCGACGAGGCCTTCCGCGGGGCGATCTCGCCATTGGCGATCTTGCTGGCCGGGCACATTACCCGGGATCTCTTCGGCAAATGCATCGGGTGGCGGGAGTTTGAGTTTGTCTTCAACGAACTGAGCGCGCGGGACGAGACGACAGAGCTGGCGGTGCAGGTGCAATTGCTGCAGGCCGGGGTGTTGACGGTGGACGAGGTACGGGCGATGCGGGGACTGGGACCGCTGAAGAAAGACGGCACGGCGGCGCAGTTGACGGGTGAGGCGGCAGAAGCAAGGGAACAGGGAACAGGATTAGGGACGGAGAGCGCATGAGACTGGAAGCGATGGCGGTAACGATTCCCCAAGTGGACGGACACCCCAACCGGGTGCCGTTCGAAGGGGTGCTGACGATGGTGAATACGGCCAGCGACAAAGCGCCGGCGGGAGCGCGCGGGCACCGGGTGATGTTGACGCACGCGGCGGCGGAGAAGGCTCTGCCATCGCTACTAGGCATGGCGGTGGACTACCGGCCGGGGTGGGACGGGCACGACGCGCGGCGCAAGATCGGACTGCTGACCGAGGCGGACCTGGTGGGACAGCGGCTGGTGGTGCGCGGCTACCTGTACGCGCGGGACTTTCCGGAGGTGGCGGGAGCGATCGAGGCGCAGAAGCCGGAGTCGCTGGGCATGAGTTATGAGCTGGCCGACGCGCGGGTGGAAGATATGCGGGCCGAGGTGTGGAAGCTGACCCGCGTGACCTTTACCGGAGCGGCAATTCTGCTGCGGG
>Ga0326728_10004619_pt1 | contig 40313 bp, 25 predicted proteins | sample MB3enrmetagenome_FD_207602 | JGI IMG/M metagenome (GOLD analysis project Ga0326728, IMG submission 207602) | Lab enriched peat soil microbial communities from McLean, Ithaca, NY, United States - MB31MN | ecosystem: Environmental > Terrestrial > Soil > Wetlands > Peat | place: USA: New York... | reverse complement strand
GTCGTGATAGATTTTTTCTTCGATCACGGTGCCGTCGAGGTCATCCGCCCCGAAGCGCAAGGCGATCTGTGCCAATTTGGGCGTCATCATCTGCCAATAAGCCTTGATATGGGGGAAATTGTCGAGCACGAGGCGCGCGGCGGCAATTTGCCGCAGATCGTTCATCCCCGTGGTAACCGCCAGGTGCGGCAAGCCGGTATGGGCGGGATGGAAGGCCAGCGGGATAAACGCCTGGAAACCTCCGGTTTCGTCCTGCAGGGCGCGCAAGCGCAGCAGATGGTCCACGCAGTCTTCGTCGTTTTCAATATGCCCATAGAGCATGGTGGCATTGGACTTGAAGCCGAGCTGGTGGGCGGTCCGCGCCGTTTCCAGCCACTCCTGGCCGCTGATCTTGTGGTCGCAGATGATCGCGCGCGCGCGCTCGGCAAAAATCTCGGCGCCTCCGCCGGGCAAGGAATCTACGCCGGCCGCGCGCAGCTTTTCCAGCACTTGGCGGGCGCTCAGTTTGTAGCGCTTGGCAAAGAAAGCGATCTCCACCATGGTGAAAGCCTTGATGTGCACTCCCGGAAACCTTTGCTTCAGCCCGCGCACGAGGTCCAGAAAATACTCCAGCGGCAGGCCGGGATGCAGGCCGCCTACTACGTGAAACTCCGTAACCGCTTCGGAGTAGCCCCGAGCCGCCGCCTGAAACGCTTCTTCGAGAGTCATCGTGTAAGCGCCCGCGGAACCTTGCTTGCGGCCAAAGGCGCACAAGCGGCAAGCCGCCACACAAACGTTGGTGGGATTGAGGTGGCGATTGACGTTGAAATAGGCCACATTACCGTGCCTGAGCTCGCGCACGTAATTGGCCAGCCAGCCCAGGGCCAGGATGTCGCGCGAAGCATAGAGCGCCAGCGCCTCGCTGGCGTCGAGGCGCTGCCTCGCCCGGACCTTTTCAGCAATGGGAACAAGCCGCGGATCGTCGCTGCAGAAGCAATGGGCCCCGGCGCCAGCCATAGATTCTAATGATAAAGCAAGGAGCGCAGGAGTTGGGGAATCGGGGAAACGGCACACCGGAACTGACCGCGTTAACGTCGGGCGGTCAGTGCTTAATCAGCAAATCACCGGCGAAACAGGCGAACAACATTACCGAGACGACGCCGTTGGCGGTGAAAAAGGCCGCATTCAAGCGGCTGAGATCGCGGTGCGAGACCATCGAATGTTCCCAAACCAGCAACCCGCCGAAAAGGAGGCACCCGGCATAAGCCAAGGCGCCCAGGAAAAACAACTTTGCGGTGGCCACCAGCAGGGCAAAAGCGATGCCGTGGAACAGCCGCGCCGCCAGCAGCGCGTGCTTGACGCCCAGGAACCGGGGAAGCGAATGCAAACCCTGGCGGCAATCGAACTCGTAGTCCTGGCAGGCATAAAGCACGTCGAAACCGCCGACCCAGAAGGTCACGGCGCCCACCAGCGGCAGAATGCGCCAGTCGAGTGAACCGCGCACGGCAATCCAGGCGGCTGCCGGGGGAATGGCGTCGGCAAAGCCCAAAACCAGGTGCGACCAGCGGGTAAACCGCTTGGTGTAGGAATAGAACAACAGAATGGCCAACACCAGCGGCGACAAAATCAAACAAAGCCGGTTCAGCTCTGCGGCGGAGAAGATAAAGACGGCCGACGAGATCACGACGAAGCCGGCCACAAACTGCTTCGATAAGATGCCGGCGGGCAGGGCACGCATCCTGGTCCGGGGATTCTGCGCATCATAGGCGGCATCCACCAGGCGATTGAACGCCATTGCCGCCGAACGCGCCGCCACCATGGCCACTAGGATCCAGCCGAGCTGCCACGCCGAAGGCCAGCCGCGGGCGGCCAGCATGGCTCCGGTCAGCGCAAAGGGGAGTGCAAAAACCGAGTGCTCCCACTTGATCATTTCCAGAGTCACGCCAAGATTGCGCAGGATAGACATAAGGCACAGAGGCTAAGGACTCACTCCGTTCAAAAGCATTGGGCGGCACGCCAGCGCGGAACCGGATCGCTCCCCGTTCCCGCGCGCCCGGTAACCCTTATTTCAGATCCACGCGCCGTGCAATGTGGTCCTTGATCCAGTGAGGGTCCCACCATTCCTTGGGGTTGATCTGGACGCCGTCGAGTTGCATGGCGAAGTGGATGTGGTCGCCTCCGGCCATGCCGGTCATGCCGCTATTGCCCATTACCTGGCCGCGTTTCACCATATCGCCTTCATGCACGGCAATATGGCTCAGGTGGCCATAAATCGTCTGCAGTCCGTAGCCGTGGTCCACCACGATGCAGTTGCCGTAAATACCCAGAGGCGCCGCGAACACCACGCGGCCGTCGTTCGCGGCCTCCACGCCAACATGCTGCGTAACCGCCAGATCGAAGCCCAGGTGCACCTGCTGATCGATCTTCTGGCCCCGGTAAAGGTAATTGCGCACATCAGCGAAGTTGGCCTCCGTTTGCGCGTGCGGCTGGCGGAGGAAGGGCTGCGTCCACAGAAAGCGGGCTGCGGTCTTGAAGCGCAGGTCCGACAGGACTTGATTATTGGCGCGCCGCATTTCTCCATTGATCTTAAGAAACCGCGCAATGGGATCCCCCGCGCCATTCGGGTCCAGCTCCTCGTCCACTCTCTGAATAAAACGGTCGTCCAGCGTCAGATCGTGCGTGGTATACCGCGGCTGTTCGCGCTTGGGAAACTGCACGGCCAGAGGCGCCGTCACCTGATTGCCGGCAGCATCGGCGGCATAAACCACCGGGACGGTATCCTGCGGCAGATCCCATGGGAAGGCGAAAAGGGCAAAGTAGCCGGGCTTGCCCCCTGGCATGGGCCAGGCACGGAACGTCTGGCCGTCCACGCGCACGCCGGCTTCGGTCCAGGAGCCGGAAATGTCGAAGGTGGCGAGGTCCGCCATGCCCAGGTACAGGTAGTGCTGCTCGGAATCGGCAGTGACGCTCGGGGGCCGCATGGCCACCCTCACTTCGCGCTCCCAGTGCGCTGTCTTTCCCAGAAAGTCATTTGAGGTGGCTGCAATAATCAGCCGCGCTTGGCCCTCCTGAAGCTGCGGCGTGACGCCGGCGCCCGCGGTAACATTCCAGGAACCGTCCGCCACATGCCGCCGCCAGAAGAAGCGCCGCCTGGGCTGCACGATGTCCCACGCTTGGTAGCGGACACCGTTCTGCTCGATAAACCCGGCAAGCCGGCAAATGCCGTGGGGATCGCTTACCCGGACGGCAATGGGGGTGGCGCGTCCCAACGCCATCAGCGAAGAGGGCACCTCGACCACCGGTGTCGCCGAAAACGCCAGCAGCAGCAGCAGCGGCAAACCAATCAAGAGAGCGAGGAAAAGGATGAAGGTCTTCACAGCGAGAATTTTATGATAGCACCGGCAGCTATGGACCCGCTATCCGGCTCCAAAACTGATCAGGGATGAACCGCCCACGCTCATTGGGATTCTTGGAGAAACGGGTTGATAACTTCCAGGTCACCAAACTTCTTCCCATGCTGCAAGTCCTCACTGTACAGCACGCCACAGCGGCCTTCCCGGGCGGCAGCGACAATCAACGAATCGTACCAGGACAGACGATGCTGCGCGCACAATCTTAGCGCCTGCGCGTAGAGGGCATGCGAGGAGTGCACCGCTAGTAATGGGCGGAACACGGTGGTCAGGTACTGTTCCGCTTCCGCGACGCTCATCGGCTGCTCAAACCGCCGCAGGGCCACATTGAAGAACTCTTGCACCACCTGAAAACTGACAATACCTTTGCCTAAGCTGACCCCCTTACGAAGCAGTTGCATTGCCCGCCGCATTTTTCCAGGCGCAGTTCGGTCAAATGAGTAAACGAAAATATTGGTGTCCAAAAAAAATCTATCGTTCATTCATTTCGTCCCGGGTGAAGCGCCGTCCGGCGTTCACGTGGCGCAGGCGCCTCATTAGGGAGTCCACCTCTTGGCCACTGCCGGACTGCGCCGTGAATTGCTGCAACCATTCGCGAAATACTGAGTTGAGGGTCTTGCGTTGTGCGCGGGCCACGAGTCTTGCCTGTTCGATCAAATCCGCGTCCGCGCTCAGGGTTATATTCTTCATACGATTGTAGTGTACACTAAAATAGTGTTTCTATGCCAAAAAAGAGCAGCGGCACACCGGCCATTCGGATAAGCTCGCGGGAGCGCGGGTTTCCGCACACGCCACGCGGGACTGTCCACCGAATGTCCTCGCCGAAGCTGGATGCAGGCAGCACCCTGATGCCGCCCACCTGCTTCCACGGTAATCCCCTAAACCGAGTAGAATGTTAACGTGTTTGCCCGCCGCTCAGCATTTTTTGGCGTCCGTTTGTTGGCGCACGACTTGGCGCTGACCGCGCTGGCCTTTCCTGTGGCCTATCTTCTGCGCGCCCGGCTGGCGTGCGCATTGTGGCACTTGGGCCCAATTTATCCGATGCGGGTCTATGGGCGCTTCATACTGGGAGTGCTCGTTCTGTTGCCCATAGCGGGATGGGCGCTGGGAGTATACCGCCACGTTGATCCGCGGCAGCGCTGGCGCGTGGTGCGCGGCGCCATCGTGTTGATTCCCATCAGCAGCACGCTGGTTCTGGCGGGCTTGTTTCTTTTCCATGCCGAATACATAAGCCGCTCCCTGGTGCTGGCTTTCTGGGGCGTGGACGTGGTCTTTCTGGTGCTGGGGCGGATCGTGCTGTCTTCGGGGGGCGCCTGGTTTCGCAACCGCCTGGACCGGTATCGCCACTTTCTCATCGTGGGCACCGGCGGGCCGGCACGGGAGCTGGCGCAGTATATTGAACAGGCGGAGTCGTTAGGCGACCGGCTGATCGGTTTCGCATACACGGGCGCGAAGCCGCCCACTGATCTTCCCGGAGGGTACCGTCTGGTATCGGTAGGTGCGGTGCCGGAGCTGCTCGAAACGGAACCGGTGGACGAAATCATTTTTGCCGTCACCCATCAGGAACTGGGACAACTGGAGCCGGTGATGCGCCGCTGTCAGGAAGAAGGCTTGCACACCCGCGTCCATCTGGATTTTCTGCCGTTGAACGTTCCACACGTTTACCTGGAACATTTGCACGACGTGCCGCTGCTGACGTTTGCCAACGCGCCGGACAGCGAGCCCCTCCTGTTTTTGAAGCGGGCGCTGGACGTGACGCTGGCCGGCGTCCTGATGGTTCCGGGCGCGCTGCTCATGTTGGTAATTGCGGCCTTGATCCGGCTTACTTCTCCCGGACCGATTATCTATCGTCAGACCCGTTGCGGGATCGGAGGCCGCCGCTTCACCCTCTATAAGTTCCGGTCGATGGTCCGCGATGCCGACGAGCGCCGCACAGAATTGGAGATACACAACGAGGCGGAAGGCCCCGTATTCAAGATGACCAACGATCCGCGGGTGACCGCGGTGGGCCGTTGGCTGCGCAAATTCAGCCTGGACGAATTACCGCAATTGTGGAACATCCTTCGCGGCGACATGTCGTTTGTCGGTCCCCGCCCGCCTTTGCCGGAAGAGGTGGCCAGGTATGAAGTATGGCAGCGGCGGCGGCTGCGCATGCGCCCCGGCCTTACCTGCCTGTGGGCGCTGGAGGGCAGGAGCCGCGTCAAGTTCGACCGCTGGATGGAGCTGGACCTCGCCTACATCGACAATTGGTCGCTGTGGCTGGACTTCAAGATTTTCCTGAAAACCATTCCCCAGGTGTTTCGCGGCCAGGGAGCTTTTTGACGGTGCCTCCGCAAGTTTCCATAGTCATGACCACGTTCAACTCCGCGGCCACGCTGGAAGCGTGTCTGAACTCCGTGGCGGCCGTGGATTACGCGCCTTTGGAAGTCGTTATTGCCGATAACGCCTCCACCGACGGCACGCGCGAGATCCTGGGCCGTTTCGCGCCGCGTTTTCGCATTATCTGCAATGACGGTAATCGCGGATTCGCCGCCGCGCAGAATCAAGCCATTCGCGAAAGCCACGGCGAATGGGTCCTGTCGTTGAACCCCGATATTCTGCTTTCGCCAAACTTTGTTTCCGAGCTTATGGCGGCGGCCGAAGCGAAGCCGTCCGTCGGGTCGCTCGCCGGCAAGCTGCTGCGTTGGGCGCCGGGCCAGCCTGAGGAGCGCACGCGGGTAGTCGATTCGGCCGGCATCTGGTTTGCCCGCAATTTGCGGCATTTCGACCGCGGCGCGGAGGAACTCGACCGCGGCCAGTACGATGAGCTTGCTTATGTCTTCGGGGCAACCGGCGCGGCCGCCATGTACCGGCGCCGGATGATTGACGACATTTCCATCAACCAGGAATTCTTTGACGAGGATTTCTTTGCCTACCGCGAAGATGCCGACCTGAGTTGGCGCGCCCAGTTGATGGGCTGGGAATGTCTCTATGTGCCGGCGGCGGTGGCATGGCATGTGCGCCGGGTAACCCCGGAACGCCGGGGCCAACTGCCGTTCATCATCAACTGGCATTCCGTAAAGAATCGGTTCCTGATGCGGGCCAAGAATATCTCCCGCCCTTTATACTTACGGCTCATTTTTCCCGTTACGTGGCGCGACCTGCAAATCGTGGGCTACTGCGTGCTGCGCGATTGGAAGTACCTCTCCGCCCTGGCTTATGTGTGGAAGCGCCGCGCGGCGCTCCGGGTCAAGCGCCGCCAGGTGCAGGGCCGCCGCCAGGTTTCCGATAGCCAACTCGCGCGCTGGTTCTCCGATTGCCCGGTGAGTTTCCCCGCCGTGCGGAACTGAGCTGCGATGCCTTAGTATATGGAGTTTATGACGCCCAGCACCCGAGAAGCGGCCGTGCGCTATTTGGATCGCGCCGTATTCGGGATGCTGGTGCTGTTGGCCTTGGCCACAGCGGTTTCGCCCAAAGCGATTGTTTTTGCCGTTCCCGCAGCCATCCTCTGGATCATCAAGCTGGCAGTCCGCGGCCAAGCCCTTCCCAGGCTGCCTTTAGCCGCGCCCATGCTGGCGCTGCTGGTGGCGGCGGCCCTGGCCAGCGCGTGTGCCTATGATCCTCTGGCCAGTTGGACGCGCGTGCGAATGTTTGGCGCGCTGCTGCTGGCAATCATCGTGGGCGAGACGTGTGCGGGCCGCGCGCGGCTGAAAGCAGTCGTCTACACCGTGTTTTTCTCAGCGCTGCTGGCAGCGGGCTGGACTTTATGGCAGTACAGCTTCGGTATAGGAGTGCGTTTCCACGATTTGCCGCCATCCCTGGCGGTCGCGGGCATTGCGCCCGGCGACATCGTGCTGAAGGTCAACGGCCGGCCGGTGCGTTCGCCCGCCGCTTGGGAACAGGCAGTCCAGGCAATTTCGCCGGCGCGCGATGTTGCAGTGCGTATGCTGAAGCCGCTTACCCATGAAACCATCACCGTCAGCATGCCGGCGGCGGAGCTCACGGCGCGGGGCTTGGGCCGGGCAAGCGCGGTCACCGTTGGCCGGCCGGTGCGTGCGGCAGGCTTTTACCAGCATTATGTTCCCTTTTCCGAGATGCTGACTATGATTGCCGTCCTGGCGTGGGGATTGGCAATCACGGCACGAGGGCCAGGCAGGTGGGGGATGGGCGCAGTTTTTCTGATTTTGGCGGCCTGCATGGCGGCTACGGTGACGCGCAGCGCCATAGCCGTCCTGCTGCTGGCTTGTGTTGTGCTGCTATGGCAAATCGTGGGCTGGAAACTGCGCGCGGTTTCCGTGGGAGCCGCAGCAGGCTTGTTGCTGGCAGGTTCCTTGTGGATTCATCACACCCGCGGCTTCGGATGGCTGGCGCCCAGGGATGCCGGCACGCAATACCGGTTGGTGATATGGCGCGATGGCTTGCGCCTGATCGCACAACACCCTCTTGTGGGCGTCGGTTTCGATAACGTGGTTCGTCACCCCGGGCACTGGGATATCCAGGCCTACCGCTTGTATCCGCTGGTTAGTCATTTTCACTCGACGCCCATTGAGTATGCAGTGGATGGAGGGCTGCTGACCCTGGCAGCATGGCTATGGCTGCTGGGCGCTTACTGGATGCTGTTGCGGCGTACTCTCCGAGCGTCAGTTGAGCCTTTCACTCATGGATTAGTCTTGGGCCTGCTGGGCGCGCTGTTCGCGTTTTTTGCTATGTCTCTGACACAGTACATCGGGGGAGACTCGGACGTTATGACTGTGTTCTGGCTGATGATGGGCTTGGCTATTGGACTGGACCGGGCGCTGAGGCAGTCCCCCCAAGAACTAATGCCGGGAGCCTAACTGCCATTCAATTCCCTAATTACGGGACAGCAACCCCTTGTCCGTCGTTGCTCGCCGCGCAAAAAGGATCCGACTGTTTGTAGTCACACGCTGGGGCTACCGCTACTGTGCTGCCCGGGCAGCGGGCCTGTAGGCCAAGATTTCTATGCCCTTGCGGTGCTCGACGACAGTCAGTGGCAACCCGTATGCTGTCAACCAAAATCCGGCTCTGTCTTCGTCCCCCACAAACATAGCCGCCCGCATTTTATCCAAGGGTATTCGCGACCAACGCTTTTGCGCTCCGACGCCTCGATCCGTCAAGCCGTATATTCTCTGGTGTGAGCCCTGTTCATACAGAACGAGACTGGCATGAAAAACTGCGGGCCAAACCTTCCAGTAGGTTCCCACGATGAGGTTGGCGTGAGCCGCGAGGATTTCCGGGGTTGCACCTCCAAATTTCTCGTCAATGTCTTTTCGGGCCGTTGCCGGCGAAGGAATGCCATAGCTATAAATGGCAAGAGTTACCAGAAGCAGCGCGCCGGCCGGCGCCGAGTACCGCCAGAATCCGTTTGGCAACGCGCGCAGCGGCGCCGCTGCCAGGGTCCCGAGCGCGATGGAGACAAGAACCAACGATGGATAGGCATAGCGCGGGAAATAAACATTCATCTTCGCCCATACCGAAGCGCCGGCAAGCAGAAACTGCACGAGCGCCGCTCCACCCAGCGCAACGCAAACCGCCAGCGTTTGCCGCCAGGACTTCCTGAGCGCAGGCACCGCCAACAGCAGAATTGCGCCGACCGCCGAAACAGCCGCGAACCGCAGAAAATATGGACGGAGTAAAGCCATGTTCCAAATTGAAGCGGCTAGCTTGGCCCAGGCGCCGGGCCATTGCCTGACCGGCATCAGGCGGGTTACGGTTCGCCCCCCCATATCTTTTACGAACCGCAAAATCAAGCGGCCCCATACGGCCCCAAGCACCAGCAGGCCGATGCTGTAAATTACCGTGCGGTCCTTCCACCGCCAAAGAAGCCCGCTTGCTTGGTCCCCGGCTCCGGGGGTCCGCTCAAGCAAATGCCCCGCCCGCTCCGAGCCACCCAGCGATCGCAGCAGCACCAGCGGAATCAGTAAGACCCAGACTGAAAAATTTACCCAACTTGCCAGCAGCATCAGGAGCAGCGCAACAAGCAGCCGCCCGGTTCGTCTCTGCCTGCCGCCTGTACTTTCCAGGATGAGAAGCGCGCCAACGGCCAGCGTTAATGAGGTTCCATACGGCTGCGCGGCAAACCAGTCAAGGCGCACCCAGGCCGGAGTACAAACCAACAAACTGGCAGACGCCAGCGCTGCCGGCGCCGCCCAAATCTTGTCGCGCAACATGTAGCGGGACAACAGAAAAAAAGGGGCCAACCCGGCGAAGACGCCGAGCCATCCTTGTACGAGCATGTTCACAAAAGGATTGCGAAATGGCCGCGCCAGAAGCGGCAGGAGTTCTCCATAGCGGTCCTGGCCCCAGGCGAATACAGTCCAGCGTTGAAGACTCAACATGACCTGGAGTATGGAATCACCCTGTTCCTCCTGGTGCAGGTGCCCAAGATCGATGACCAGAGCCACCAAGGCGCAAACGAGCAGCCATGGCCAAAGCGAGGGAATTCGCGCGGGACGGCCTGCGTCCAAGGCGGCTTCCCATGACCCTACCGCCAGCGGCGGATTGGGTCGAACGTCAAAGGTTGTTGTGGTCATTCGTTCATTCCTCTATGGCCGTGCCCGGGCAGCACCTTCTCAATCAGAGCCAGGCGCTGCTTCACCGCCTTCGCGACCGTCGAAGGATGGAGCATGCTCATGACGTCCGACTGGCCCCGGCGTGCCACCTCTGCCGCCAATTTCCGGTCTTCCGCTACGCGCAGCATCAGCTCCACGGCATGGTCCGCGTCCGGGTCGGCCCAGAAGTTTCCTTTTTTGTACATGTAATGGTCTTTCTCGATTTCGACCATCTTAAAGCGCAAGAGAAAGCTGTTGTCCGGCGTCATGAAGTCCATGTTGCCGGAGTAGCCGGTGGCAATCACCGGCTTTCCGCACGCCATAGCTTCGGAAAGAGTAAGGCCGAATCCCTCGGAACGATGCAGCGAAACGTAAGCATTGGCAGAAGCCAGAAGCGCGTTCATCCTGGCGCGGGGCCACACACCGTCGAGAATCCGGATGTTGGCGCCGCGGCCAGCGCTTCTCAGGCGCAATAGATCGCCCTGATGAAAGCGTCCGTGCGCGGACTTGATCAGCAGCATGGCATCTTTGCGCCCGCCAAACGCCTGGCGGAACGCACGGATCAAGCCCTCGGGATTCTTGCGCTCCAGGCGGCTGTGAAAATCGAAAAAGAACAGGAACAGAAAGACGCCTTCCGGTATTCCCAACCGGCGGCGGATATCCCCGGGCGCATATTGAATATCGGGATCTATGGAAAGCGGAATGCAGGCCACCGGCACAGGCGCCACGCTTTCGACGGATTGTTGAACAAAGGTGCTGGGCGTCCAGACTTCGTCAAGATAGCCAAAACTGCCGCACCACTCGGGCGGGAAAGCGGACAATTCCCAGTTCCAATAGCCGATGTTGTACTGGCCGCGGCAGTATTCGGGATGGTGTTCGACTACCCTCGGCAGTTCGTCGGCGTTGACATTGATCAGGTTGATCCCGTAAGGGCTCCCGGTGGAAAAATCGCCGGGCAATTGCTCCACATTCTTCGACCACGTCTCCACATAGCTGTTGGCCACATACGGAACGCCACCGGCTTTAAGCGTTCGCAGATTGCACCGCACAGCCTCGCCGACCCCTTTTTCAGAGGTAAGGTACCCGATCACGTTAACGCCGAACGGAAGCGGCGGGGAGAGAGCCGCGCCAAAGTCTCTGCCGGCATCGCCGGCCACGAGTTCCCTGCCGGCGATCCGCTCTTCAAGTCTCCTGATGCGAGCTTCAAGAGCCTCAAGAGCCTTAACCTGCTCTTCCGCCATCCGCGTTGCTGCTAGATGGAACTGATGAAGCGGGCGCGTGTACCAAGCCAGCAGACACCGGACCGTTTTCTTGAACCAAAACCGCAAGGCCCCGAGGCATCCCGGGCCACGGAAGTAGCTCGGTCCGGAGGAGGTCCCCAGCAGGCGCATCAGATGCAGATAGCGCCGCAGCGGCGGCAGCGCACTCTTGGCCCCACTGAATTGTGGCGCCTCGTCGATGGGGACATCCTCACGCCGTGTTGTGCCGTGTTCCTGCATCTGGCAAAGCACCTTCCTTGCCCTCAATCGCTCGCGCGGTAGCCACGCTCTTCCCTCTGCATGCCAACTACTTGAGCAGCCTCATAAAAAGCCGGCGCGACCCACGTATTGCCAAGAGGCCAACATGATATCAAATGCGTGGCGCCCCCGGAGGAAATGCCCTGGCCCGACACAGACCCGCCATTCGTCACATCGACGTACCTGAGCGCCTGAGCATCGGGCTCCTATTCCACCCCTGTGAATCCAACGGAATTGAAGTAAAAACCCAACGTGCGCGGATCGGATCCTATGGGACCGGCCCGATCCACCAGGAACTTAAGTTCGTTAATGCCGCCGGCCAGCAATCTGCTTCTATCGACGGTAAACTCCCAGGTGTCCGTCGCAAAACCAGAGATCACCGCAAGCGGAAGATCGTTAAGCACGAGCCTAACCGGCCGACTCTCTACGGCCCTGCCCCGAACCGCAATCCGAATTGCCTTGGCAGCGCCAAGGTCCTTAGTCAGCAGGAACCGAATTGCGGACTCGCGCCGCGTCCAACGGTTTTCCCCTTCGGTTTCGTCAAACCCGGTTTGCCGGTCGTTATCATCGCCGGCACCAATTACAAATGGAAGTTCCCGGGGCGAGAAGGACTGGAGGTCAACGGCATACCTCCCATCTTCCATAAGGCGAATACAAGAACCCGTGCAGCTAACGCTGCCCGGATGGTCCAATCTCAACGTTCGAAATGACATTGAAGCAGGGCAAACATTCTCCGTGCCGAACATGAAGGTCCAGTCGCGCTCAACGCAAAAGGCTTCGTGGGACCGGCTCATGCGGCTGGCAACGCCAACTGCCAATGGCCAGTCATCGTGGCGGAACAGCAGTCTTAGAGGCGGCTTCCCAGCCGGCGCGAGTGCGGCAATGCGGGCCACTTCGGGATCGCCCGAATAGGTATTAGTAAACTGCGCGGACACTGCCAGGATGGATACAGAGACCGCGCAGGCGGCGATACATGCGCTGCCAGTTTTCAGGGAGATCTTCGTTTCCCCCAGGATTAACTGGATGAGCACCCAAAATCCCAATATTTGGAGAGAAAACATAAAGAAACCGTTGAAGTTGTACAAACCTCCGGCGATTTTCATGCCCCAAAGCACAAACAAGATGGAGATCAAAGCGATTTCAAACGAGACATAGCGCAGGAATGGGTGCACGCGATGTCCGCCTCTCCAGATCAGGCCGAGTGCCACCCCGAGCAGAAACGCGGTTCCAAGCCAATAACGAAGAACATAGGGGCGCGATCCGGCTTGGGACAGCAAGTGCGCGGAGGGATTTTGCAGCACGACTTCGGGGTCGGGAATAAATGCAAGGAAACTGGCTTCGTACTTCAGGGACGTTCCCAGCGGGACTTGCCAGCCGCGGTGCGCCGAAGCCCAGGACCCAATCGCTGACAAGTTGCTCGGCCTGTGCACGACACTGTCCATCAGCACGGGGAAAACAAACAGCGCGGCCAAAGCCCCCGTCAGCAAAATGCTTTGCCGGTGCCTAAGCCAAAGTTGCCGCATGGGGATACCTCTGGCGAACCGGTAACCAAACGTCACGACGGCCGCGGCAGCCAGCACGGTCACAAATAGCCCCTGAGCCACGTGGCCATGCATCAGCATCAGACCGGCCAATGCCATCAGCGGCAAATGCTCGAAGCTGCCCGATGCGACCGATGCGCAAGCGGTGACAAAAAACAGAAAGCAAAAAAGCAAAACTTGGGGCATCCAAATGGATACCAAAGCTCCACCCGGAATCGTGCGATTGATGACCACGATCACCATGACAGCCGCCAGCATAGATGCCGGCAAAAAAAGCGCAGGCCGGCAGTGGCGGGCAAAGAAAAAAATCGCTCCGAACAGAAAAAACGTGTTGAGGAGAATGATGGTTATGACTTGGGCATTGATGGCTGCTGGAACCAGGCGCAACAGATCGCGGAAGAGCCCTTCCCCGGCGGCAAAAATATAGAAGAATGCCGGACCCGGATGATGGAATGTCCAACGTGAATAATTGCCCAAAGTCTCATGAAAATGCTTTGCATTTTGGATTTGCAAGGCATTGGCGGCTTGATCGCCGTCTTCTATGATGGGAACCCGGAAGAGCCCACGATTGATCCATAGAACGACCGCCAAAAATGATATCGCGGCGATCCAAAAGGCCCACCATGGAAGTCCGTCATGGCTGACGATGGCGACACTGCGGACCTCTGCACTTTCAGGTTGCACCGATCCGGCCTCCGGGTCCATAGCTGAACACCTCAATCTGATAGGTCATATTACGGGCCTTTGATGCTGAATTTACGAACTGACCATCGGCATGTTGTGCTGCCTCCCCTCCGCCGTCCATCTCTCGCCCTTGTTACGCACGAGCGCAAATTGATTCGGTATCTCACGGCTGCAAAAGCAAGAAACTAGTTCGCTTTCGGTTGCGGACCGTCAACTTCAACCAGCCTTGCCACACCTCCAGAAACTTCCACCCCTTGCGCCGATCTGCCCGGGACCACCCCGAAGTCCTGAATCCAGGCTACCGCTTCCTGAACGGCAGACGCTTCGACCACGAACCGGCCGTCGCGGGGTATGGGCAGCACAATATCCTCGGTGAGCTTGCTTCGGGGCGGCACATCGGCATCGAGGTCGCGCCGCAGATCAAATCCGCTCATCTCCACCCCCGTCCTCTCATCCACAAGCCTGCCCGAGAGGTAGAATGCCATCGCATCCCTGTACCGCGACGGCAGAATTCGATTACTATCGTTCTCGATTTCCAGCCTTGCCCGCACCGATTTATCGCTGGGAATCAGCTCCAAGACTCTGACCTTTACTTTCCTCATCAAGTCCTGTGGCAATGGCCCCCCTGGCCAAATGCTGAGCGGCGGCAACATTTGCCAATATTCGGGACGGCAATCCTCGAAGCCCACTGCCACAACCCTGTGGGCCATGGCAAGGTAATTTACCTGGTTGAGGCGGCCGTCGAACAGGAGCGCCAAAGCTATCGCCTTGGGAAACTGCGAACACTCGGTAATTGAACTCCATCCGGGCGGCACATTGCCGGTATAGCCATTGAGCGCTGACCAGCCAAGACTCTGCGAGAGCAGCATTGCATCCAGATCGAATAAATACGTGGGCTCTCTCTCGCGCACCAGCAGAACCGGGGATTCGGGCACGTCATGAGGAAGGCTTGTCCGCAATTCGGTCAGGCGCTGTGCGGCATCAACCTTTGAATAATGAGCTTGGCTTGTCCCAGCCGACTCGATAAACGTCACAACAAGCAATATGCAGGCCATGCAACGGAACAGTAACTTCCTTGAGCGCAACAGTTCTTCCAGACCGATAGCGGCGAGCACGCCGGCGGGCCAGAGCATGACCAAAATTATGCGGCTCACCGCCCGGATGGCCGATAAACCAGGCAGCCTTGTCAACATGCGGTACGGCGTATAACGGCTATGGGGACCAAGATGCAAGGTGAAAAGGAAAAGCAGCAGGAGAGCCGCAGCATTGACTACGGCAGCCTTGCGGTGTGGAGTTCGTATCCAAATTGAACCGATCAGGGCCAAGCCCATTGCCCCCGCGCCAATAAACAGTTGCTGCTCTCCCCCCTTGGGCACTTTACGGAAAATGTCCGACGTGAACCGCCAGACGGGAGAAGTGCCGCACAACAGGTAACTCTGCAGCCTCGGAATCATCGTTTCGATTTCCGTCCATTGGCGCTTGAGACCGTAAAGCTGTGTGACATGGGAGTATGGCCACAAAATGCCGGCCAACAATACCGTCAGTGCTGCGGTTCCCACGGTCGTGACCAGCCTGACCCGGGCCGAGGCCGCTTTCCACGCGCCGGCAATCGCCCCCGGCCAGAACAACAGCGCTTCTGGAACTGTGGATTCGCGCTCGCGCCAGGCGATTACCGCAGCCATGGCAATCAGCAGAAACGCCAGGAATATGCCCGTGTAAATCTCAATGCAGGTCTGCCAAACGAACCAGGCAAATATTCCAAGAAGTTGCCCAAGACGGCGTTCCTCGGCGAACTTCATCAGGCAATAGCAGGCCAACGGGACACAGAATCGGTAAAGCAGTTGTGGGTGCCCATTTTGAACCAGCACAGGCAAACCAAAGGTGAAAATAAATGCCCCTGTACCCGAGGCGAGCGGCGACAGCTTCATCTTCAACAACACATAGGAGGCAGCAACAAAGTTCACCAGGAAATTGACGGCGTACCAGCCTTGAAAGGCGCTTGCCGGATCCAAACCGGCAATTCGTCCCAGGAAATAAATCGGGAAGCTGCCCAAATGGTTGCTGCTGAAGGCGAATGTGTAGGAATACCCAGCGAAAAACGGGGCCGTCCATAACGAGGAATCCCGGCCGGTGACCCACCGGAATATATGCTCGAGGAAATAGATGTTCAGCCGGCCGTCGCCAAGGTCGCCGGGCAGACGACCGCCCCGGACGGCCGCACAGCCGATGAACCAAAAACCCAGAATGAATATGAGTGCAAGGCCGGCATAATTACAGAGCGACACAAAAACCGCACGCCCAGGCTGCATCTCCAGGGCGCCATGAGCAGGAACCTTTGGCCGGCTAATCACGGCGTCAACAGCTTTCATCAGGACAATCCTTCTGCTTTTCTGAACCGAGCCTCTTTCGTATATTACACTTACGAAGCACACGCTAACGGAACCGGCTATGCGCCATTTGCGAATCGCCATTCTAGGCGCCCGGGGAATTCCCGGAAGATACGGGGGCTTTGAAACCTTCGCCGCCGAGCTTGCGCCCCGCTTGAGCGGGCGCGGTCACCACGTGACCGTATATTGTCAGACGCGTTATTCGCTGCCCGAACGCCCGGAAATGTACCGCGGTGTGCATCTGGAGTACGTGAACGCAGGGGTTCCGCGGCATTTCGAGACCCCGGTTCATGAATTGCGCTCGCTGCTTCACGCACTGCGCCAGAAAAACGACATTCTTTATGTGCTGGGATTCCGCAGCAGCATCTTGTACGTCCTTCCGAAGTTGCTGGGCCACCGAATCATTATGAACACCGACGGCCTGGACTGGAAACGGAGCAAGTGGAATTGGTTCGGCCGCAAGTATTTGAAGGTGTCGGAGGCCATCGGCGTAAAGCTGGCCTCGTGCGGCCTGATCGCCGACTCCCAGGGCATGCAGGAGTATATCCGCGAGAGCTACGGCGCGGAAAGCAAATTCATTCCCTATGGCGCACCCGTGGTTTCATCCACCCGGCAGGAGTTGCTGACCCCTTACGGGCTGACGCCGCAATCTTATTTTCTGGTGGTTGCCCGCATCGAGCCGGAGAACAACCTGCACCTGATCGTGTCGGCGTTTGAACAGGTACAGACCGGCAAGAAATTGGTCATCGTAGGGGGGGCAAATTACCGGAGCCGTTACTTCGCCCGGCTGCGGACGGCGAAGGACCCGCGCATCCTGTTCTTGGGGCCTATTTACGAGCCCGATTGCCTGAATGAATTGTGGTGCAACTCCTACGCCTACATCCACGGGCACGAGGTCGGGGGCACGAATCCGGCTTTATTGCAGGCTATGGGCTGCGGCTGCTGCGTGCTCGTGCGCGACACCAACTTTAACCGCGAGGTGATTGCCGATGCCGGGCTGGCGTGGCGCCCGTCCCCACCAGACCTGGCCCGCCAAATTGATTACGTACTTCAGCACCCGGAGGACTTGCCGGCCTTGCGGCAGAGGGCCGTCGAGCGGATCCGGACGGTTTACAACTGGGAGCGGACGGCCAGCAGCCACGAAACTTATTTTCTGGAGGCGGCGCGGCCGGGGGAGTGCGGCAAATCCGGTTGATGCGCCCATAAACTGGATTTTCCGCACTTGGTGAGGCGCAGCGCTTCCCCCGCCTTGTCGCACAGATTTCATTTGTCGTAACATAATCTCATCTTGCTGAGGACATTTCGCCGGGACCAAGGAATCGATGCACGAACTGTTTCGTGACACCTACCGCTATCGCGAGCTGATTTGGGCGCTGGCGCTGAAGGAACTCAAGATCCGCTATAAGCGGTCGGCGCTGGGCTTTCTGTGGGCGCTGCTGAATCCGGCCCTTCTGATGCTCATCCTCACGCTCGTCTTCTCTACCATCAGCCGGGGTCTGGGCATCCAGTATTACTCCATTTTCCTGATGAGCACCCTTCTGCCGTGGACCTTTTTTTCCCAGACGCTCTCCTACGCGGTGGACTCGATTGTGGGCAACGGCGCCCTGATAAAGAAGGTTCGCTTGCCTAAGCTGGTATTTCCCGTGGCGGCGCTGGTTTCGAACATCATCAACTTTTTGCTGTCGCTGATCCCGCTGCTGCTGTTAATTGCGGGGATGCGTTTCCCCATGCACTGGACGTGGGTGTATCTGCCGGTTCCCCTGCTGGGATTGACGATGTTTGCGCTGGGAATGGGCTTTCTGGTTGCGGCGTTGAACGTGTTTTACCGCGATATGGCTCACATTGTGCAGATCGTACTTTCCGCCTGGTTTTATTTTTCTCCGATTTTGTTTTCTTTGGATTTCATTTCGCCGCATTCGCGCTGGATTCTTCGCCTTAACCCCATGGTCTATGTGCTGAACGGGTTCCGGCTCGCCATCTATTACGGCCTATTACCCAGCATGGCTTCGGTGACTGCATCTCTGGTGGTGGGCGTGGCTGCTCTGGTGATCGGGTTCACTGTATTTCGCCGCTATCAGAAATTATTTGTCTTTTATGTCTAGCCGGAACCAGATTGCCCCGCCCGCTGACTTTGCGATCCGCCTGACGGAAATCGGGCAGCGCTTCCGCCTGATTCAGGACCGCCCCGACACGCTGCGCGAAGCGTTCACGAAGCTGTTTCGCCGGCGCGATGAATATCAGGTGTTCGACGCTCTGAAGAACGTGTCGTTCGAGATCGGGAGGGGCGAGGTGGTAGGGATTATCGGGCGCAACGGCTCGGGAAAGAGCACGCTGCTTAAGGTAATTGCCGGTATTTACGAGCCCACCCAAGGCGTGGTGGAGACCCGCGGCGCCATCGCCGCCATGATCGAACTCGGCACGGGCTTTCATCCCGAGCTTACCGGCCGGGAGAACATCGCCATCAACGGCATGCTCCTCGGCCACTCCATGCGGGAAGTCCGCGAATTCGAGCCCCGCGTCATCGAGTTCGCGGAATTGGGGGATTTTATCGACTCGCCCGTGAAGCAGTATTCCTCCGGGATGTACCTGCGCCTGGCCTTCGCAATCGCTACGGAAATTCATCCCGACATACTGCTGATCGACGAAATTTTCGCCGTAGGTGACGCAGCGTTTCAGAGAAAATGCGTGCAGCGCATGAATGAAATCACCCGCGACAATAAGACGGTCGTTTTCGTAGCCCACAACAACGAGGCCATGCGCAAATTATGCAGCCGCGTTCTCTTGATCAACGCCGGCGAGGTCATTGACGATGGCCCCCCCGGCCAGGTCGTGCAACATTACGAAGAGATGGTTTTGCCGCCGGCGAGCCTCAACCAAGTCTAAGCCGGCATCTGCCCCAGGGGAGCAGCCGAGCCATCGCCTCCGGATTCCGTCAGAAGCCCCAAGGCTGCCGGGGTGCTCACTCGCTGGACGGCGCAAGAATGAAGCTGCTAACGTGATGAGTAAGGGAATTTTTTGCGGACGGAAAAGTCAGCGCCGAAGGACCCTCACAAGACAACCGTACATCTCGTGTCGCTGAACGTAGTTTCTCAAGACGCAGTCAGTAATGACGTGCTGCAGATGTGCTCCGTTTTGCGGGAGGCGGGATACGCCGCTGAAATCCTTGCCTTGGGCACGGACGAGGCATGCCGGTCCGCCGTAAGGCCGTTCGCGTCCGTTGATCCCTCGTCATGGCAGACCGGCGAGGATGTCGTTATCTACCACCATTCGACTGGTTTTCCGGCGGGCGAAGAACTTTTGCGGCGTACCCGCGCACCGATCGTCATCCGGCATCATAATGTAACGCCTCCTTCCTTCTTTGCCGGCTGGTCCCGGGATCATGAGTGCGCTTGTCAAAATGGGGTCGAGATGAGCCGGCGGCTGGCCCGCCTGCCGGGCGCACTCTTTTGGGGAGACTCCCGCTTTAATTGTGCCGATTTGATCGCTTATGGCGCCGCGGAAACAAGCTGCCGGGTGCTGCCGCCGTTTCATCGCACCGAGGAAATGGCGTCTGCGGAGATTGACCAGGAAATTTGTGCCTCTTACAAGGATGGTTGCGCAAATATTCTGTTCGTCGGCGGTTACAAGCCCAACAAAGGACATGCGCACGCGATCCGGGTTTTTGCCGCTTATAACCGTTTGATCAATCCACGGTCCCGTCTCATTTTTGCCGGAGCCATTACTTCCCACTTTGATTCTTACGTCGGCAGCTTACGGCGGCTTGCGGCTACGCTTGGCGTTGCCGGCCGCGTGGTTTTCCGCGCCTCGGTGTCTGTTTCACAGTTGCAGGCCCTGTATTTCCTGGCAGATGTGTTTTTATGCCTAAGCGAGCACGAAGGCTTTTGCGTCCCGCTGGTCGAGAGTATGTATTACCGTATTCCGATTGTCGCCTGGGCGAATACTGCGGTGGCTGAAACCTCCAAGGACTGTGCTCTGGCGTGGAAGGGATTTGATGTAATCCGGATGGCCGAAAGCATTCATGTGTGCATGGACGACCCGGCTGTAAGGCAGAAGTTCAGGGAACTTGGTTACGAGCGGTATGTTTCCACCTATGCGCCGGATGTCTTGCGCCGCCGGCTGCTGAAGTTGATGGAAGAAATTTAGGTTGAAGAGACTCCCGGAGATTTTATTTCCTCACCAGGCTGGGGAAGGAAAATTTTGCACCGCACGAGCGCTGGCAAGATTATGGCCGGAGGTTAAAGGCAGCAAGGCACGCGCTCGAACTCCCCGTAACTGCCGGCAAAAGAATTGCATCCTGGCAGGCCGCGGAGAGCCTGGACGAAGCGCCGCTCAAGTTGCTATGGTGATTGGCGGTGTAACCTTCAGGAACGGAGCGATACGTGCACAGAAGCCATCGAGCAATGCGCGTACATCTCGTTGTGCCTAACCTAGCCTCCCAGGACGCGGTCAGCAACGATCTGCTGCAAATGTACTCTGCTTTGCAGGATGCAGGCTACGCCGCCGAAATCATAGCGGCGGGCGCGGATCAGGTTCCGGGACCTCGGGTGCGGCCGTTCGCGCCGCATGAGGCATTGGCTTGGCAGCCCGGCGAGGATGTTGTTATTTACCACCACGCGACCGGGTTCCCGCGGGGAGAGGAGATGTTGCGGCATACCCGCGCCAGCATCGTAATACGCTACCATAACATTACTCCGCCCCCCTTTTTTGCCGGCTGGTCCCGCGATCACGAGCGTGCTTGCCAGGAAGGGATAGAAGCCAGCCGGCGGCTCGCCCGCCTTCCCGGAGCGATTTTTTGGGGCGCTTCGCGCTTCAACTGCTCCGATTTGATTGCTCATGGCGCTGCGGAGTCAAGCTGCCGGGTGCTGCCGCCTTTTCATTGCACCGAGGCGATGGCCGGTGAAGTTCTCGGCCGCGGCACTCTCACCGCATACAAGGACGGCGCCGCGAATATCCTGTTTGTCGGCGGCTATAAACCGAACAAGGGACACGCGCACGCCATTCGCGTCTTTGCCGTATATAACCGCCTCATGAACCCCCAGTCCCGTCTCATCTTTGCCGGCGCCGGCAGCTCCCATTTCGAATCCTATACCGATAGCCTCCGGCGCTTGGCCGCCCACCTTGGCGTCGCAGACCGCGTGGTGTTCCACACTTCGGTCTCCGCGTCACAATTACGGACTTTGTATTTTTTGGCGGATGTATTTTTGTGCCTCAGCGAACACGAAGGCTTTTGCGTTCCCTTGGTGGAGTGTATGTACTTCCGGGTTCCCGTCGTGGCCTGGGGCACAACGGCGGTGGCCGAAACCCTCGGCGGCAGCGCTCTGGTGTGGAACGATTTTGATGCCATCGGAATGGCCGAAAGCATTCATGCTTGTGTACAAGATCAGGAAGTAAGCCGCGAATTGCGGCGGCGGGGCTATGAACGGTATGCGGCGGCCTATGCGCCCGGCATCTTGCGCCGCCGGCTGTTGCAACTGATGGCAGAGGCCGAATCACGAAGGGCAGCTTAGGGAGAGGCTGATGAAGCGCTTGCGGGTCGGATTGGTGGTCCAGCGATACGGACTGGAGGTAAATGGCGGAGCCGAACTGCTTTGCCGCATGATTGCCGAGCGGCTCGCCTCGCGGCACGAAGTAGAAGTGCTGACGACGTGCGCTGTAGATTACATCACCTGGAAAGACGAATACGCGCCCGGCGTGGCGCCGGTCAATGGAATTCCGGTTCGGCGTTTTCGCGTAGATTGCCGCCGGAAGAAGCACAAATTTAACCAGTACTCCGGGTGGATTCGTTCTCACGCGCACACTGCCGAAGAAGAACGGAAATGGATGCGTCTGCAAGGACCGTACTCGCGGGGCCTGTTATCGTACCTTAGCGCCCAGCGGGAGTCATATGACGCGTTCGTATTCTTCACTTATCTGTATGCTACAACGTGCTTCGGGCTTCCGCTGGTCGCGGAGCGGGCCTTGCTGGTGCCCACCGCGCATGATGAGTGGCCGATTTATTTCAGGATTTACGACCCCGTGTTCCACTCCGCGCGGCGGCTCCTGGTAAGCACTCCCGAAGAGCAGGATTTCGTGCTGCGGCGATTTTGCGTGGACCCGCGCAAGATCGAGATCGTGGGCGTGGGCATCGATTCCCCAGCGCAGATGGAACCGGACAGCGGCTGGAAGGAGCTGCGCGCGCGTATCGGCAGTGGGCCTTTGCTCACCTACGTCGGCAGAATCGATGAGTCCAAAGGCTGCGGAATTTTGATGCGGTATTTCCGGCAATACCTCGAGGCGCGTCCTTCCTGTCCGCTTAAGCTTTTGCTCGTTGGCAAAGCCGTGATGCCTGTGCCGAAGCACCCGGCGATCGTGCCGGCGGGATTTGTTTCCGACGCCGCCAAGTCCACCGCCATGCTGGACAGCCGGATTATTGTGAACCCTTCTCCTTACGAAAGCTTGTCGCTGGTCGCTTTGGAGGCATGGTGCGCAGGCAAACCTCTCCTCGCCAATGGCGCTTGCGCCGTTTTGCGCGGACAATGCCGCCGGAGCAACGGCGGCTTGTGGTACACCAGCTTCGAACAATTTTCCGCCTGCCTCGATCTTCTGCTCGCCAACGATTCGCTGTGCGCCCAGCTGGGCGAACAGGGGCGCGTTTATGTGCTCGAGCAGTACAGTTGGCAACGGGTTATGGACCGTTACGACGCAGTCCTGGCAGACATGGCAACTGCCGGCCGTCCCCGGAGCACAATTGTTCCCCCCGCACAGCCGCTGGCAATGTAGAATTAGAGAACCAACCGTGCCATCCGCAAAGCAAACTGCAGTGATCATTGGGGCCGGGCCGGCGGGCTTGACCGCCGCCTACGAGCTCGTAACCCGCGCTGGAATTCGGCCGGTAGTGCTGGAGCGCAGCGCCTATTTGGGCGGCATCTCGCGGACCATTGAGTACAAGGGAAACCGCATGGATTTGGGCGGCCACCGCTTTTTTTCCAAGAGCGACCGCGTGATGGACTGGTGGCTGGCGCGTTTGCCGCTGGCCCAAGGCGGTGAAGCGGAGACGAAAGACTTTGTCATGCTGGTGCGTTCGCGCAAGTCGCGGATTTACTTCTTGCGCAAGCTCTTCGAATATCCCATTCAGCTTTCCCGCGCCACCCTGATGAAGCTGGGGGCGCGTCGCACTTTCCGGATTGGCCTCAGTTATCTGAAGAGCATGCTGTTTCCCATCAAGCCGGTGGAGAATCTCGAGCAGTTTTTCATCAACCGCTTCGGCCGCGAATTGTATTTGACATTCTTCAAGTCGTACACGGAAAAGGTCTGGGGACGGCCCTGCGATCACATCAGCGCGGAATGGGGTGCGCAGCGGGTCAAGGGACTCTCCATCCGCAAGGCGCTTGTCCATATCCTGCAGCAAGCCACCAGGTCCAAACAGGACATTGCCCAAAAGAGCACGGAGACCTCGCTGATCGAACAATTCCTCTACCCCAAGTTCGGTCCCGGGCAAATGTGGGAAGAAGTCGCGCGCAAGGTTACGGAACTGGGCGGGGAAATCGTCATGCAATGCGACGTTACGGGAGTGGAAGCGGAAAATGGCCGGATCGTCGCGGTGACCGCCACGGGGCCCGAGGGCGCGGTCCGGCGCTATGAGGGAAACTACTTCTTTTCCACGACTTCGGTGCAAGAATTGGTACGGGCGTTGGGCCCTGGCGTCCCCGCCCCCGTGCGAGAGATAGCTGAGGCGTTGCCCTACCGCGATTTTGTCACGGTTGGACTTCTGCTAAACAAGCTAAAGATTCGTGAACCTGCTCCGAAACGCACTGGGAGCTGCGGCGCGGATGACTCGCAGGCCGGTTTGATCAGCGATAACTGGATTTATATTCAAGAGCCTGACGTGCTGGTGGGCCGGCTGCAGATCTTCAACAACTGGAGTCCCTACCTGGTCTCCGATGCCTCCAAGGTCTGGCTGGGGGCCGAGTATTTCTGTAGTGAGGGCGACGAACTGTGGAGCCAGCCGGACGAACAGATGATCGCGCTGGCCATTGCCGAATTGGCAAAGATTCAAATCATCGACGCGGCTAACGTGCTGGATGCCACCGTGGCGCGCATGCCCAAAACCTACCCCGCCTATTTTGGTACATATGCGCGCTTCGACGAGGTGCGGCAATATCTGGACGGCTTCGCCAACCTGTTCCTCATCGGACGCAACGGCATGCACAAATACAACAATCAAGACCACTCCATGCTGACAGCGATGGTGGCCGTGGACAACATTCTGGCCGGCGTGACCAGCAAGGAGAACATCTGGGCGGTCAATACCGAAGAGGAATATCACGAGGCCAAGCAGAATGTGGCTGCCCATGCCGGGCGGCAACCCGAACGCGAGGAGTAGAACGCCGTCCGGGGCGGCTTTCGATTGTTTTCGCGATGAGTGCGCGGCATGTGGCATTCAGCGGCCTTACGATCATCGCGCATGAGATTACCTTCGTATATAATGTGGTGTTTCAAGGTTTGTTGAGCGAGCCCCAAAATAAGGCATCAAGAGGGCGTCCGCCGGTATAGTGAACTGGCGCTGAAGCATCGGCCACTCAGGCGTAGGGTGATTTTGATCCGCGACTCGGGCAACGAGAACTGCCGCGCGGGCATTCTGGCCGGTGCTTGGAGTTCCAACCCGCATGTACGTTATGTTCGCTATGGCTTCGCGCCCGGCCAAATTATGGAGCATTCCCTTCGCGGAGCCGACGGACAGGTTTGGGGCGTTATGGCGCTGGCGTAGCTCGATGCTTGCGAGAGAAGGGGAGAAGTTGTAATTGCGGAAACTTCAGCGGCCATGATTCGCGGTGCACAGTGCCTGGCCAAAGATTTGTCCTGTTTGCGGCACCATTAGTTCGGTCAATTCGGTCGTCAGAGTGTAATACATGGGGCGTCGGGTTCTGCTGGTAAGCAATTTTTTCCCTCCGCGAGCCGTTGGAGGAGCGGAAATCGTTGTTTTCCGCCAAGCCCGGGCATTGGCCGCGCTGGGTCACGAGGTGACGATCCTTGCCGGGACAGAGTCTTCAGATGTGGCTCTGCAGGGCGCGCTCGAGTTTGACCGGTATGACGGTCTTCGGGTATATCGCCTTGGCCTGCGCTCACTGGATCCGAGCCTAAATTTCTTTTGGCCGTCCGCCGCGCGGCGTTTATGTTCCTTGATTGCCGCAAACGACATAGAGATAGTTCACCTTCATAACCTGCCGGGCCTGGGCGCCAATTTGATCCCCGCAGCAAAAACGGCGAAAACCCGCTGCCTGGTTACGTTGCACGATCCTTGGGGATTTTGTTACCGCCAAACCAGGCTGCGGGCTGACCATAGCGTCTGCAACGCCTTTGACGAGTGCGCGCGCTGTCTGAGCGGGGTACAAGCATCACCGGGAGTGACGCTGCCGATGCGTTTGCGCCGCGACTACGTGGCCTGGTGCGTCGGCCGGGCCGACCGGCTATTCACTCCCAGCTGCTATCTGAAGCAGGCATACGTGCAAGCCGGATTTCCCCAGGAGTCCATTACCGTTCTGTCTAATGGGATCGATTTGGACAACGTGCCCGCCGGAGCAAAAGCGCCGTCTGCGGACGGCGTAGTACGTTTCCTCTGCTCTGCCTACTTGGGCGAGCACAAGGGAATTATGGTTTTGCTCGAGGCGGCGGAACGGCTACTCTGTGATCCGGAAGCATCCTCCGGCTGGCGCCTTACCATTGCGGGCGAAGGACATTTGCGCGCCGCGATTGAGGCAAAGCTGCAGGCAGCGAAGTTAGGGGAAAAGGTCCGTCTTGCCGGCCGCCTGCCGCGGTCTGAACTGCTCGACCGGCATCGCGAAACCGATGTGGCGGTACTCGCGTCCGTCGTGCCCGAAAACGAGCCGGTGAGCATGCTGGAAGCAATTGCATCGGGCACCGCCCAGATCGCAACGCGAATTGGGGGGATCCCCGAGCTGGTAGAAGACGCACGATCGGGATTTCTCGTCGAACCCAACAGTCCGGGTGCCCTGGCAGAGGCGATGCGCCGCTACATTCTCGACCCCACGCTAGCTCGCCGTCACGGAGACCGTAATCGCGAGAGACGCAAAGAATTCGATGAGACACCAACCATCACAGCCTTGGATGCCATCCTGGCAGATAGGGGGCAACCTGCCGCGGCGGCATCGCGAGCGGTGGTTATTTGTGGTTGTGGACAGCCGCCCGCGCCGGTGGCGGAATGCATGGGCCATTTTCACGAACACTTTTCCGCCAGTTCGGCCGTCAGCTTTTTGTGGCACGAATGGGCCGATCATACCGCCTGGACTGAGGCTAAGCTCCTTTGGCTGTGGGATCAACAACCCGCGGAGTGGCTGATCAATACGGCATTGCGCTGCGGCGTGCCGGTTTTGGCGCCCGCCAACCGCTGGACAGAGGGAATTGCGCGCCATTACGGCGGGGTTATTTTGTACGGCACCTTTCTTGAGGCCATGGCCGCAATTTGTCCGTTACTTTCGCAACCGGCTCTGCATGCCCAGTTCGCCTGGCGTGCGCGCGCCGCGGGCGCAGCAGCAACGGTTTTGGCGCCGAAAACCGCATTTCATGTAACGACTGAGGCAATTTGTTAAGAGACTGTTCTTACATGCGTTCACTCCGCATCGAAATTGGTAACGAACGGCTACTGCCCCGCTTCGGGGTCGACAGAATACTGATCTTATTGGCAAAGCGTCTGAGCGCAAAAGGCCACGAGGTGCGTTTTGTCTGCTTGCGGTGCGACCGGGCCATGCTGCTGCCGATCACTGGGGACATAACTGTCATCGAGGTTCCGGAAGGTTCGGGACTGGCCTCAACCGAGACCTTAGTCGCGGCGCAAATGCGTGAGCGGTGGCAACATCAGCGTCCTGACGCCGTGGTAATTGGTGGCTGGCCTTTTTTCGAGTGCGCCGCACAGGCTTCCGCAATGCATATCGGGAGTGTGCTTATCGCGGCAGGCGCAGTGCCGCAAAACGGATTGACGGAACCCATGTTGACCATTCAAGAAGAGCTGCGCAGACTTCATCAGCGTACCCTGCCCCTCATCGATCGCGTGCTTCCCATCAGTGATTTTGTCCGGTTCAGCCAGAGTGAACCTGATCGCGGCTTCAGTCAGGGCGTGCGGACCGTTCTACTGGGCGCAGACCACATGGGCCTGGACCTGTACAGCGGTGAGGGGCCGCAAGCAAGCGGCCGGGAGTTGCTGGCCCGGCTCGACATGTGCCTTCAGGCCGGTGAACATCTGTTATTGGCGCTTGGACGCTTTGAAAAGACCGGCTACAAGAACTCGCCGCTAGCTTTCGATTTGCTGCGGCAAATCCGGAAACAGATACCGCAAGCACGACTGCTCCTTCTGGACGCAAATGAGGAGTGTAATGTTCCAGCGGATCTAAATCCATTTGTCTATCTGCTGGGCTCACCGGGTGACAGCACACTACAGGCCATTATGATCCGTTGCGCTGCGGGCGTCAGCATGTCGTGCTGGGAAGGATTCAATCTTCCGGTCGCCGAAATGCAGTGGCTGGAGCGTCCGGTGCTCGCTTTCAACGTGGCAGCTCATCCCGAGGTAATTGCCGATCCTTGGCTGCTGTGCGATAGTCTTGCAGAAATGACGGAGAAGGCGGTTGTCCTGCTCGAAGGCAAATCGCCCATAGATTTGGCGCCTCGATTGGCGGCTTTTTGCGCGCGGAGGCAATGGGCAGACGCCCTGGACACATGGGAAGAAGAAGTCTGCCGGACGGCCGGGGAACCGCGGGCCGCAGGAAGGGTACAAGAAGGTTTACCGCAGGAACGCCGCCTGGTTCTAGTTGACGTGACCCATGCTTCACTCGATCCCGCGAATCCGGGAGTGATTCGGGTGGCCAGGCGCCTCTCGGCGGAACTGCAACAGGACTCGCGAATCGACCTAGTCTTTGCCGCATGGGACCGTACCGCGGGAGATTATGTGTTTCTCAACGCGGCGCGGCGCAGTTTTCTTCAAGGTTACGGAGGCCCCGAGGACGGGTTGAGTGTGATGGCAGAATCCAGCCCAGAGATCACTCCGGGACAGTTGATCGCAAAACTTGGGACAGGCCGTTTTCAGGCCCCAGTTCTGTTCTTGCCGGAGGTTCTATGCGATGGCCAAGCAGCGGCTCGCCTGCATTGGGGGCGCGCCCGCGGCTTCAGGCTTGCGGCCATTCTGCACGATCTGATTGCGGTTTTTCATAAGGAGTTGTGTGACCCAGCTATCGTAGAAGCCTTTCCGGGGTATCTGAAAGCGTTAAGTCAAGCCGACGCGGTATGGAGTAATTCTGATTTTACGCGGCATCACTACCAGAGGTACGCGGCACAGAACGGCCAGACGCTGCCGGCGGTCAATGAGACCATCTGGCTGCCGGGCCAGCTAAGCCGGCAGCGAAGCAATGGCGAATCTGGCTGGGGCAGTTGTGATGCGGAAATCCGGATTCTTTGCGTTTCCACTCTGGAGCCGCGCAAAAACCACCTTCGCCTTTTGGAAGCCTTTCAGCGGCTGCGGGACCTGCGGCCGGAGCTTGCCCTTCGGTTGGTGCTGCTCGGAAATCGTTACGCCGGAGCCCCCGAGATTGCCGAGCAGGTCCAGAGGGCCGCCGAACGGGATCCGCAGATCGAATGGGATGGCTTCGTGGACGATAACCGGCTGGTAACTGAATTTCAAAGATCCGCTTTTACCGTGTATCCGTCATGCGTGGAGGGCTTTGGCCTGCCTATCCTGGAAAGCCTCTGGATGGGGCGCCCATGCCTTACCCATAACGATGGGGTCATGCGCGAACTGGCTGCCAGCGGGGGATGCATGACCGTCAACATCAACGACCGCGATGCCCTTTTGCAGGCGCTGGCACGGATGGCGACCGACCGCCAATTGCTGGAGCGGCTGCGCAAGGAGGCACTGGAGCGGCACATAGCGACCTGGCAGGAATATGCCCATGAGATCGCGGAGCGCCTGCTGAATTTGTGAAGGAAAATGTGAGTTCCGAAGAATATCACAAACCGACGGAGGTTCTAGCCAAGCTTAGAACTGCTGTAATGGAACGTTTACGCTCTCAGGATCCGCTTTGGAGCTGCGCCCTGGACGAGCCCCCTCCGTCCGTTTCTCCTGTCGCCGTGCGAATGGCGGAATCGGCGGCCACAGAGGGGGAGATCGCGTTCCATGATCGAGAAGCCGGTGTACACGCCAACGGCATCTGTCCGGCCATTGCCTCCGATGGCAAAGCGGTTCTCGCCGCAGATAGTAGCACCGGTGGCAAAGAATCGAATGCGTACAAGAGAATTCGTTCGTGGGGTGGTTTTTCTATGGGAATTTCAAGGATCTCGATTAAGTCCCTGCTTAGAAGCGTTGCGCACCCCTTCTATTCACCGCTGTGGCGGCGGGTCTGGTCCAAGATTGACACTCATGTGCGAGTCAAGATGGATGAGGTGCAGACCAGGATTGGCCAGGTCCAAGCGCAGCTTGACGGGGCGCAAGCGCAGCTTCACGAGGCACAAGCGCAGCTTGTCCAGATGCAGACACGAGTCGACAAGGTGCACGATGCTGCAGGAGGCACGGAGAAAAGGGTGCAAGCAATTGGGGAAGCCTGGCGTCACCACGCCCCCGCCTTCCTGCAGGCGGTATCCAGCGTTGATGCTCTTCGACAGGACTTCGAAGGCTTGCGCCGAGAGATGCGCGCTTCATGGGAAGCGGTGGATAAGAACCACAAAGAGTTCGCAAGCGTCTGGGACGCGAAAACCAGGACCGATGAAGAATTAAGTGGGCTTTGGCGCCGCCTGGACGTACTACGCGCTGAAATGATGTACGAAATTCGTTATGGCGCAAAGTCCAAGCGGCCGCAATCTGATGGAGAAAAGATCGAACCGGAGGTGGTATCGGCAGAGAAGCTGGCCGCGGCCCGGGCCGGCGTCCTGCGGCTCAATCTAGGCTGCGGGCATATTCCACTGGAAGGCTTCATTAACGTCGACTGCCGCCGCCTGCCCGGCGTCGATATCGTTGCCGAGGTGGATTCCCTGCCGGTGAAGCCCGGCGAGGCCGCCGAGATTTTTTCCACCCATCTCCTGGAACACTTTCCCGAAGAAGAAATGAAGCGCACGCTACTGCCCTATTGGTACACTTTGCTGGCTCCGGGAGGAATCTTCCGCGCCGTGGTGCCTGATGGGCAGGCCATGATTGCCGCCGCCGCTTCTTCCGAATATCCCTTTGAACACTTTCGCAGGGTATTTTTCGGCGCCCAGGATTACGATGGGGACTTTCATTACAACATGTTCACTCCTGACAGTCTGTGCGCCATGCTGCGAGATGCCGGATTCACCGACATTCAGGTGCTGGCGCAAGGCCGGCGCAACGACATCTGTTTCGAGTTTGAGGTCACCTCGCGCCGTCCGCTATCAGAGAAATCCCGTAGGCCTTAGCCGAGGGTCATCCCCCCGGCCGGCATCGGGAGAAGCGGTGAACATCTGCCTGGCAACAAGCTATACGCCAAACTTTCGCCCAATAGGAAACTTGGCGGCTGCAAGCTCGCACTTCTATCCCGAAGGGAATTCCTGTTCTGTCCGCCTCGGCCCCGACTTGGCACCAATGAAGCGTCCCCCAGCATTGCACAGAGTAAGGACAGGCGTCGCAAGACGGGGGGCCAAAAGGAACGGCTCCGCTCATTCCGGCACGGATAGGTAGAGCGCCCGGGGGAACTCCGAGTAACAAGATCGCTGCCCAATTCCACGAACAGCCGAACGAAGTGTACAACGGTGGCGCTTTCCCGGGCAAACAAAATCCCCGGCAAGGCAGAATGTCGTGACACGCCACCTTTGTGCCTCATATGCCCTGAGGAAAACAAGTAGCTCTCGCGCACATTCAAGGCGCGTAAGAATTCCGCTTTGTAGTTCGTGAGAATTCTTGCGCCCGCTGCGCGGGCTTGCCCATGACGCAAGCCGTGGGCAGGGTTGCCGTTCGAGTAAAATGAATATTTGCGGTGAAGGAGTTGCGCATGATATTCCGAAGACGGCCCAGGAAGATCCATGACGTTTCCGTTATGATTCTCACCTGCGATTCCGGGAAATTCCTGGCGATTCTTCTGGAGACCTTGAGCAACTTCTTCGCGGAAATCGTTGTGGGCATTGACCCGAAAAGCATGGATGGCGCCTATAGCGTCGCCCGGCAATACGCCAGCAAGATCGTGCCGGTAGATAATCCGGCAGGAATCGTCGAAGCCGTCCTTGAGCAGCTTGCCTCCCACTGCTCGAACGACTGGATTCTCCGGCTGGATGACGACGAGCTTATCTCAAGCGGGGTGCCGGAGTTCATCCGCAATTATCTCCCCTCCCTTGCCGTCGATGCCGTCGGCATCCACCGCAAATGGTGCCGGGTGAATCTGTCGACCTCGAGTCTTGAATACGCGACGCATCCTGTCTATGGCTTTGACTGGCAGTGGCGGCTGTTCCGCAAGAGCAAGGTGACCTTTAACCGCAGTGTTCACACCCCCGGCATCGGTTTCGGTACGGAAACGAAGGCTCCTCTGGACGGCTTCATTCTTCATCTTGATTGGGTATATAGGGATCTACAGCACCGCAGGAACAAAGTGGTCCGCTACGAAGCCATGCGAAAAGGGGCTGGAATGGGCCATTTCTATCTGTACGAGGAACGCCCATCCGGCGAGAATCAATTTGCTCCGCTATATGCGCCGGATCTCAACGAAGCAACGCAGAAATTGATTCCCCTTCAGCGCGCGGCGGATTCACTCACCGCAAGCTTCCTTGCTCCGGACCCAGGCGGTATTCGTGTCTTGGGGACGCCGGCGACAGGTGAGTTGTCGCTTCGGCCCCGGGAGGGCCTGCGACTGCCGATTCTGCTTGAGAACCGTTCGGCGCACGCTCTATCCTCCTCTTGCGCCGTCAATGTCTCCTACCATTGGCGGAACGCCGAAACCGGCGATTGTGTGATCTTTGACGGGCTCCGAACCGCGTTGCCCCGCTTCATTTATCCCGGGGAAACGGTTGCGGTGTCGATTGACGTCATCGCGCCGGACAGGCCGGGGCGATACAACCTGAACGTGACGTTGGTAAAGGAACTGGAGTACTGGTTTGAGGAGAAAAATCCCGCGGTTGTTCTCGAGATCCCGGCCCGGGTCACTGCCCCGGAGGATCACAACCAACCTCTGGATAATCTCAACCTGCTCTCTTTTGAAATTGGCACGGGTTGCCAGCTTAATAATTTGCATAAAGAGTGCCCCATCCATCGCCAGGAGCGCCACCCGAATCGCTCTCATGGTCATTTGACACCGGAACGGATCGCGCGAACCATCGACCAGGCCCGGGAATTGGGATTTCACGGGTGGGCAGCCTTTCATTACTATAATGAGCCGTTGTTATACATGAAGGAAATTCTTCAGGTCATGAATCTGACCAGGTATGAAAAATTTCTTCTATGGACAAATGGCCTGCTGCTGGCGGAGCATCGCTCCAGCTTAGATCGTTTCCACACAATTCATGTCACGGATTATCAGTTACCGAATAGTCCGGACTTCCAAAGGCTCATGGCGGAGCATCCGGGCGTCAATTGGATAGTCAGGAAAATCAGCCTGGACGGCAGAATCGAGCTTTCGCAACCCATACGGGAGACGGTAACTTGCACCCGTCCAGAATACCTGGAACTGCCCATTGACTATTACGGAAATATTCACCTGTGCTGTTACGACTGGAGGGGAGATACGCATATCGGAAACATCCTGGAGCAGGAATTTACGGAGATTATTCATTCCCCCGCTTTTCAGTCGATACTCGCTGGCCTGAAGGGTGGCGCCGGTGCACCCGCCATCTGTAAAAGCTGCCGTTATCCGGCGCAGGCGCTTAAGGTTTTCGACTAATCCAATTGCCGATTTGAGGACAGCGTCCCGTGCCGGACTCGCCGCCCTACCGGCCCTGCCCCCGCCCATCGCTCCCCCCGGACACCGGTGTCTCCGGGGCTTGCAAATCGTGGCTTGACGCTTGGCCCCCGTTCTCTTTCGCCGATTTCAGTTCGTGGGCCACAGCCGCCAGGTTGGTTTGCAGGTTGTCTATAGCGTTCACGGTTTCGGTCAACGATGCAGCCACGGCGCGATGGAACTCCTGCAACGGCCACAGGTACCAACGGAATAAACGGAATATCGCCTTCTTGGCGAACTGCTTCACTTTCTTTTTCAGGCAGGGCGGCTCCGCGGCAACGGTTCGGAATGAATCCTGGAACAAGTTGCTCGCGGCGACCTCCTGATACAGCCGTCCCAGACTATAAAGCCGCAGAGAAGCCAGTTGCGCTGAGGGTTCGTGGATGGCTCTCAAGAGATCGGCGGTTTCCGGAAGAGACCGCCGCGCTTCGGCCCGGCGGCTTATCTCCTCCATAATCTTTTCTACGCTTATCTCCCCGGTACCGATTTGGGCATCATCCGCCATTGCTGTGCTCTCCAGATCCAGCATAGAGCCGTGCTCCGGGCGTGAAGCAATGCGGCCGCCTCCTGGCACACCCCCGCATTTTTCACCCTCTTCCGGTCCCCCGGATCTCCAAGTCAGGCACGGCTGGCTGCGAAACAATCTCTTGATTATATCCCTATTTTTTTCTTTGCCGGATGCGGATCTCGAAGCTGACGACGCCATTCCAGTCGCGGATCGCCACCCCGGAGAGATTGTGGCTGATGTTGTACTCTGCCTGGACGCTCTGGTAATTCGCGCGGGTCACGTCGGTGACGTAGGTGAGCGTTATGTTTTTCGACATTTGCTGCTCAATCGTGAGCCGCGGGCCGGCAGGGTTGCTCTCGGCGCCGCCGGCCTGCGGATCGATCTTGATGCGGCTTACCCCGAAGAGCTTCTGCACCCGGCTGCCGACCGCGGCGTTCAAGGCCTGGCTGAGAATGGTTTGGGCTTCGGGCGTCAGGTTGGAAGCGCCCGCCGAAGAGGCCGCTAATTCCTCGCGCACGCTTCCGAAGGCCAGCAAGCTGACGATATCGGCGGTGGCCAGCGGCGGGTCGGAGCGGTAAACGGTGCTCAGCTTGTCCAGGGGGCCATGGAGTCCCAAGGTAATGTCGTAATCGCGCACCGCCGTAGTGGCCTCCATGTCCAGCACCGGATCGATCGTGACCGGATTGCTGAAGCTGATGCCGCCACGCTCCAGATGATACTTCGTGCCGTTAAAATCAATATCTCCCTCTGAAATGTTCACCCGGCCCAGCAGCACCGGACGCACGGGTGTCCCCCGCAGGCGCAAATCCACATCGCCGGAAACGTTGGCCTGCGAAGTCTGCACCTGGAGCTCCGGAGTGGAAACCAGATGCACGTCCAGCCGCCAGTCGGAGGCAAATGACGCGGAAGTGGCGGTCACCGGCGGCCACGCTTTGCTCAGATACGTCGCAAAATCGAATTGTGGATTCACGTCGAAACGCGTAACCGTGATCTGCCCGGAAAGCAAAGCGTGCTGCGGAGTTCCGGTCATACGCAGGTCCGCCTCGGCCATGGAGCTGACTCCCGCAGGATAGCGCAGGCGAATGTCGTGGCCCCGGGCGCTCACGTTAAGGCTGATCCCGCGTCCATAGGCGATGAACCCGCTGAGATCAACGGCGCCGCCGCCGCTTTTGCCCTGGAGATTCTGAATTTGCAGGCGATCCTCGTTGAATACCAGGCGGCCATTAAGATCGCTCAATCCGTTAGGCCAATCGAGCTGGGAAATCGCGGCATTGGTTACATCCAAACTGCCCTGGATTCGCGGATGCGGCAAGGCGCCTCCGGCGCGCAGGTCAAGCGCCAGCATTCCCCGGGAAGAAATTGTAGGATCGAGACCCTGCAACAGCGTGAGGTTCATTTGCCCCTTGGCCTGCATGTCCAGCTCGTGTTCCCCCGCCAGCTCCAGGCTGCCGGCGGCGGTCAAAGCCGTGTCCGTTCCCACCAGTTGGAACTGCTGCAGGTGCAGCGTTTGCCGCGTCAGAGCAAAGCGTATCGGGCCTTCATTGTGCAACGGGATATGCTCGATATCGAGAGACAGGCGGCTAATGTCGGCGTTAAGCGTAAGGTCGTGCGGAGAACGCAAAGGCCCCTCTACGGTAAAGGCGCCTGTCATTGTTGAATTTTCTATTTTATTTACTATCAATGACATACGTTCTAAAGGCTCAAGACTTACTTGATCGCAAACGAGATTCAGTTTGGCGGGAAAATCACCATGCATACGGACGGCGCCGTTGAGCTGCCAACCGGGCTTTTCAGAGTCGGGTTGCACGGTCAAGCGGAGCGTATCGCCGGTGGTAGTGGAACCCGCCCGGATGCCGCCGAGGAGTTGGCCGTTCACCGCCAAGTCCCTCACCTGCACATCGGCATTGAGCGCGGGTTCATCCTCACTGCCGCTACCGGAGACGGCAAAACTGAGCTTGCCGGCGAGCGCGAGCCACTTGGTTTGCAGCCAGCGCAACTTGGCAAGGTTCAGGCCGGTGCCCCGCAGACGGAAGCTATAGGCCGTGGTCGCGGGATTATACCCGGCCGTTCCCGTCACCGAGGACTCGTTCTGCGTGATTTGTATATCGGAAAAATCGACTTGAGCCATAGGCCAAGCGCTGCCGCCCAGAGGCGTCTTCTGGCCGCCAGCCGCCGGCGCCACGGTTATATTGGCGCTCAGGCGTTGCACGGGTTGGTCATAAATACTTGCGGCCGTGATCACCAGCCTGGCCCGGCCTTGAGGGTTGGCTTCTGTTCCCGAGAATTGCACCGTGGCATTGAGCTTGCCTTTGATATGTGAGCCGGAAGCCGATCCAGCCGCATACAACAAGTCCGCAACTTCAAAGTTGTGGAGACCGGCGTGCATGGTGAACGACGAAGATTCGGTGAGGCGTCCGTTCTCTAAGCGGGCAGCGCCATCAAAGTCCAGGCGGGTGGCGCCCCGCAGCAGGCGCGCATGCCGTACGGTAAGCAAAGAGGATGCATAGTCAACGCCGGCTGCCAGTGCGTCCCAGTGAATCCGGCGGGGCTCGCCGCCGTCCCACTCGGAATCGAAATCGGCGGCTTCCAAATGTCCGGCAATATGCGGCTGGCTGAGGCGTCCGGTTAGCGTGCCGTTGAAAGACGCGGTTCCGTACAGGGCGACAGGCCAGGGCGCAAGGCCGGCCAAGGCCGCGGCCACGCGCCCGGACTCACTCCGGCCGTGGGTACGCACCGCCAGGTTTACCATCGTGCTGCGGGCGGCAAGCACGCCGGTGGCACTGAGCTGGGTGGCGGGCGCCGCCAAGTTTAAAGTGTCGAGCTTGAGCGCGCTGGCAGCGTTGTCGAACGTGCCCTTTAAACGCCCACTAACCGGTAACTCGCCGGAAGTCGAGCTCGCGGGTGACGCCAAGTCCAAAGCGAGAGCAGCAATCAGCTTGGCCGGCGAGCCGCGCCAATGGGCAACGACCGGGCCATTGACAACCCCAACCGCCTTCAGGCGATTGAGCGGCAAGGCAGGAGTAGCCGCCGCGTCTGCTATCCTTGCCAACAGCAGGTTGTGCAGGGTCAGGTGCGCCGCGGCTTCCTGTTCGGAAGCACTGCTGCGCCAGTGGAGGACCTCCAAGTCTCCGGTTGCGACTCCTCCGAGAAGGCTCACAAAGATGTGCGGCAACGCCAGCTTCTCGTTGGTCAACTGGAACTGCGCGCCGCCGGAAAGGCGCGGGACGCGGAAAGCTCCGGCCGCGCCATCGAAATCGCGGAGGGCAAGCTTGCCGCTGGAAGAAAACGCCTGCGCGCTGGCGAGTCCCTTGCCATTCAGCGCTAGGACGCCATTGCGCATCTCGGGCAGGCGCAGCGCGGACCCCAGTTCCGCGCCGTCAAGCCTCGCTGAGTATGTGAACTGAACTACGGGATGGTTGAAATCTTCCAGAGCGCCGCTGGCTTGAAGCTGCGAGCGCGGCGTAGAAACCTGCAAGAAATCAAGACGAGCATGGTCACGCCACAGAGTGAAACGGACTTCGCCGGAAGCGGACAGCGGGGGCGTGGCTGCCCCAGCGGCAGGATGTTTCCCATTTCCATTTCCTCCCGAGGCTGGAGACAAAACCGGCGCCCGCCGGCGGAACGAGGACTCCGGCTCGGCAGCCGGCACTGCCTTAACTTGCCGATACGAAGTAATCTCGATTTTTCCGAGGCGGAGACTGCCCTGGTATTGGTCTTGCCCGCGCATGTAGGCCAGCAAGAACTCGAGGTCGTCCGCACGAAAGTCCAGCGGCCAAGATTGCTGGTTCACTGCCAGCAGACCGTTGCGGACTTCGGCGTGGTCCATGTTCATAGCGAACAACTGCTCAACCGGCGAGCCCTTCCCGGCGTGCCGGCGCCGGGGCTCAGGCTGATTGGTGCTGCCGTCCGGATAGACAATCAAGTGGACCACGGGATGATCCAACTCGATTTGCCGAAAACCAAATTCACGGCGAAAGAGCGAAAGTATCTTGAGCCGCACCGCAAGCCGGTCCACCTGCAAATAGGGGACTTCGCCCGGCGACTCCAGCCCATGGATGGTAAGGCTGCGGACATCCAACTGCAGCTTCGGCAGATTCCAGGCCAGCGCCCCCAGTTCCACGCGCCCGCCGGTGAATTGTTCCAAAGAACCGGCACAGCGGGCGCGGATCCAGCCACGAAATCGTGGAGTCTGAACGTACCGGGCCATAGCCACGAACGTCAGCGCCAGGAGCAATAGCGCACCCAGCCCCGCCCAGGCTCTCCCGGAAGCGATAGGAAAGCGATGGCGCGGGACGCCGCCGGGGCGAGGAGACGAGTTTGAATCCGGCTTCAACATGAATCGCTATCGGCCGGGCGCAATTGCGGCGCCCTGGTTGCGCCAGCCCGTGCTGGCGGCAGGCGCCGGCTCTGGGTCCGGTCCGGTCCTGATTCGACTCTGGCGGTGCAATTCCTGCAGCCAGGAATCCAGCATCTGGTCCATACGCTGCTGCCGCAGGATCTCCGCAATCTGCGGGGAAACTTGCGCGAAAGGCGGCTCCGTCAGCGTTCCCTGCCGGCGGAGTTCAGGCAGCAACTTCTCCTGGTAATACGCCTGGATGCTGGCCGCGTCCACCGGCGCGCTCAATTGCAGCCGCCACTCCAGAAATGCCGCAAGCTGCATTTGCGCGGCCATGCGTCCGGTCAACGCTTCTTCGCTGAGTCCATACCGCGACAGCGCCGCCTGCCAGGACTGGTCCTGCGCGGGGAGGACGTCTGCCCGCGGGCGCTCCGTCGCGCAGGTCCCAGGCGCAACCCTGCACTTCACTTGACGCATGCGTTCGGCCAGTTCCTCCGGTTTCGGCGGGGCAAAAGCTCCCGCCATCTGCTGGCGGAGCAGTTCCTGATCAATCAGGCGCTGTAACACGGCTTCCTGTTGGGCGGCGGTTACGGGGCCAGGAGGACGGCCTTCCAAGAAGGCCTCGACCCGGAGCGCTTCATCGACGTCGCTGCGCAGGATAGCCACGCCATTCACGGTGGCGGCAATGCCGTCGATCACCTCGCCGGAGTGCGCCGGCTGCGAACTCAAGAGGAATAGCGCCGTCAACATCAACGCAGCGCCTAAAGAGCATGCGTAAGAACCTTTCCGCCGTCCCTCCGGAACTTGAATCTTTCCGCTAACGCCCGCCCGGCGCTGCAGCGCCGGACTAACAAACCTGGCTGCTATACGGCTACGCCATCCCGCTTGCGCTCCGTGTTTGTGACCTGCATTACTCACGCACGCTCCAAAGATCCACGTACTCTGAAAGGCTTACCGTCCACCATTAGAAACTCTGCCCTATGCTGAAAACAAAATTGAAATGCCGCAATGTGGCATGCTGAAAAATCAGGACACTGGGATTGCCGCAGTCTGCCCCCACCGGACAGACGTAATAAGGAAAGCTGGGAGGATTCAGGTTATAACTCACATCCGCGCGCAGCGGACCGATGGGAGTATGGTAGCGAACGCCGGTTCCCAGGGCCTGGCTCATGTAATCGAAGCGGCAGTTCTGGGCCTCGCCCGGCTGGCGGCAAACCGGACGAGCGGGTTGCTCCCAGTGCGAGAAGGCGTGCAACATTTCCGTTCCGGTCTGGAAGACGTTGCCCAAATCGTGAAAAAGCACAAAGCCAATGTTCTCGCCGGCCAGAGGCAAGGAGAGCGGTGGAAAACGGAATTCGAAAGTATTCAGAAAGATGGCGTTGCCCCCAACCGGAAATCCGGTGGTAAGATCGCGGGGACCAGCCTGGTTAAACGCAAAACCGCGGTCGGCATCGGCGCCACCGGCAAAGAACCGCTCCGGAAGAGGCAGCGTCAAGCCCGCGGTGCCGATCACGTTTTCCGATCCGATGCGGGTGGTGCGGGCAAACACAATGGCATGGCCGGCATTATGCGGGTCCTTCCATACTGGCGCATAGGTGGAATTCTGCGCCATCAAGCGGGTAAAGTTGGCGGCGGTGCCGGTGGGCGTGAACGTCCCGTTGGCGAGTTGCTCGGCCGTGCCGCTCACCGACCCGGAACCAAAGACTTTGGCCGATACGCCAAAATCTAAAGTGGTGTAATTGCCCTCGTGCGCATCCAGCACATTGTCGCGCTTGTCACGTACATAGGTGAAGCTGGGCATGCCCACCAAGTCGGGTTTGGATAACAGAGGAATCAGCGGAGGGCTAATGGCCAGAGTGTCGGCATTCACCGTCACCCGCCGGTAACTGTAACGGATCAACAAAGTACTCACCGGCTGGCCATCGCCACGGCGGGTTAGCACCTGTTCGGCCTGGGCGGAGCCTTCCAGCCGCTTGGAGGCGAAGGTAAGCACGTCGCGGCTGTCGTCGTACAGCGCGCTGAAGGTAAAGTGCAGGCCCTGGCGTTCGATCCAATGGGGCGCCAGGTAACTCACCAGTACCCGCTTTTCCAGGTTGCCCACCTGCGCCTTCAAGCTGATGGTGTCATCACGGCCACGGAAATTGATGCGCGTGACTTCAAATGCCGCGTTGGGACCGAGTTCGATGCCGCCCTGCGGACTGACGCCAAAACTAATGCTGCTGGCCGGAATGGTGTTTTTGGGCAGCGTAATCCCGGGCGCGGGAGCGCTATTGATTTCATTAGTCGGTTCACCGCCGGTCTGAAACTCGAAGCCAATGCCGTAATTGAAGGTCCAACGCTTCGCCTCCTGAAGCTGAAATAACACGTTCTTATAGCCAAAGACGCCCTGGGCATCCTGTACGGCCATATCCACCTGGTTGAACAGGCCAAGATCGTAAAGCGACCGCTGGGTCTCCAGCATGTCCGACTGGCTCAGCGGGATATCGGAGC
>Ga0326728_10004617_pt1 | contig 40316 bp, 36 predicted proteins | sample MB3enrmetagenome_FD_207602 | JGI IMG/M metagenome (GOLD analysis project Ga0326728, IMG submission 207602) | Lab enriched peat soil microbial communities from McLean, Ithaca, NY, United States - MB31MN | ecosystem: Environmental > Terrestrial > Soil > Wetlands > Peat | place: USA: New York... | reverse complement strand
TGCAAACCTCACTCAAACGCGCCACCGTATATTTCGATGCCTCCCTGCATCGAGCCTTGCGAGTTAAAGCTGCGCTGACGGAGCGAAGCCTTTCGGAAATTGTCAACGCTGCCGTGAAGCAAAGCATGGCCGAAGATGCGGAAGACTTAGCTGCCTTTAAAGACCGAGCGCATGAACCCAACCTGGCATTCGAAGCGGTGTTGAAGGACTTGAGGCAGCGTGGAAAGCTATAGAGTTTTGATCAAGCCCTCGGCGGCAAAAGAGCTGGAGGCGATTCCCAAGAAGGACCGCGCTCGCCTTGCCAAAAAGATTGCCTCCCTGGCAGGAAATCCCCGGCCACCAAGCGGCGAAAAGCTTTCCGCGCAGGAACAGTACCGAGTGCGGCAAGGACGCTACCGCGTTGTTTACTCCATTGCGGACGCCGAGAAGACAGTCTTGGTAGTAAAAGTGGCACACCGGCGCGAGGCGTACCGGTGAAGCGCGGGCGTGGGAGCCATTTTCGCGTCGGCCTTACGCCGCCTCTTGCTCGCCACTCGTCACATGTCACTCGTCACTCCTCTGTGTCCGGAGCGGCTTTCGCCTGGCCATCAAACGCGGGTGCTCTGATCGGTTGCGTGGTGGCACAGGCACTCCTGCCTGTGACCAAGGAGGATGCATTGCACACATCGGGCACAGGCAAGAGTGCCTGTGCCACACCACATGCCGCCCCTGATAGGCCTTGCACCCGCGTCCCCAGCGGTCATTTCCCGATTTAGTGCCGCGGAGGAGGGCCAAGTACGCCCACCTCGCGCTACCTGCTTGCTGGTAAGGGCGAAGAGGAGGCTGATATATATTGGTTGGGACCGACGACAGGTATGAGGTATGATTGGTTCCGGGGCGGGGAGGTCCCCGACTTTGACAAAACTTTTGCTCCCGCCGTGCTCTTCGATTTAACACCCTAAAAAGGGTTTACTGACCGGGGCGGCGAATCAACTCGGGAGGCCGATCATCGGCTTAGAGCTTACATGTTAGGAAAGCCCGCCCTTTGTTGGCGGGCTTTTCTGTTGTGCAGCAAACGATTCCCCAATCGGGTGGTGGAAGGACAGCCTGTCACTCGCTCCCGGCGCAGTGCCCGCTGGAAAGCCAATACTCTGCCCTGTGATCGAGTGGAGTCAATTAAAACCAAAAAACGACTGAGGACGAGTTTCCCAATTGAAATCTAGAGGTGGCCCTTAGGGGTGGTATCCATGCTTCCACCCAAAGGGGCCTTTTCCTGACTTCTCGCCCTGCACGTATAACAGCCTTACAGCTTATGCCAAAGTGGAGATCCACATTTTCTCCAGCCCAAAGGTGGTGATATCCTTTGGCAATGCAAATCGCCGAAGCCAAATTAGCTGTAGACCAGATTCTGAACGAAGAACGCGAACGTCCGACGGTTGGCTATGAGGATATCGCGAACGAATGGGTCAAGCGATCAAAGGAAATGCTCCCCGAAGAAATTGCGGCGTGGAATAGAATCACGTCAGTTCCGCGAATGAACTTATGGGCGCAGAGGAAAGAAAGCCCTCGCCCCGTGACGGAAACACCTTACATTTTTCAGTTTAGTGGTACAAATTTTGACCTGCTTATTTCCGCGTATGGCGACGTTAGTGAAAATAATCGCCCTCAGTTGGTTGGCCACATTCTGCAGCGCATCGAAGTTGGAGGAACAGGGACCTATCACAAACCTGAGGGTTATGCGTTCCCGAGTTTTGCCGGAAAAGTCTGTGAGCTGCCGCTGGCCGCGGAATTTTGTATCCGGACCGGAAACATTGAACCATTTTTCGCAGCGACAGCCAAGCCACAAATGCCGACCCGTTCTCTCGCCATCATGGTGATGCAGCTTGAAGAAACCATAGCACTCAATTGGGACTTGTTTAGCAACGAGCAATTGGGGAAGATTCCTCAGTGGCTTGCTCCTTTGGGAGAAATTGCTTACCGTCAGACCTACAGCGTGCGTCGACCTCGCGGCGGAGCGAGCGGAGCGACGGAGAGGAACCCGTATTACATAATGGGCCGTGAGCAAGAAGCGAATCAGATCGTCAAGTCAATCGTTGGTATCGCAAAAGAATGCGAGCAAGCACGTTTCTGGTACCTCAAGGGTAGGTTGCAACGGACGGTCAATCTGGAGGTTGAGAGCGACAAAGCGAAGGTCGAAGGCTTCCTTACGAAGCTCGGCTTCAGCAGTGACATGATCAAAACGCTGAACGCGGCAGAAAATGATTACAGGTCAACCACGAATCCCTTTGAGCTGAAGAGCTGTCTTGGTCATATTCGCAGCTTCCTTGAACATCTGCATCGCCAAGCGGCCAAATCCATTGCGGCCACAGCCGGAAATACGGTCGTCGATCGGTGGGGCAGTGCGACAATCTATTTGGCGGAGCAGGGGTATTACACGAAGCAGCATGAGACATTCGTTACATCACTCTACACGCTGATCAGCGACGCCAGCGTTCATCCACTTGGGGCAGAGCGGGAATATGCCAGGCTTCTGCGAAACGTGGTTATTGAATATGGCGTGATGTTCCTAACAGTGCTGGCTAAGAAAGGCGTTAAGGTCAGCTAGAAGCAGCGCGCAGGTAGGCGCAGATTGGATTTCTCCGCAGTATTTAAAATGAAACCTCTACCGGACCATTGCCGTGCAATGAGAGAGGGCCGCGCGAGTAGTGCAGAAAGCGCACGACTTCGCGCTTGTACCCCCGCCCGTGAGACAAAGTTTTCTCTCATGCCGACCGGGAGGGATCTCTATGCGCATCAGGATGAGGACACAAGATACAAAAGGGAGGACTGAAGTGTGACGCGCCTCGAAAAGTGGAAAACTCCCCGCCGAGTGCTGACATTGTTGTCTGGCGCACCACAGCCCGATGTGTCGGAATTCTTTCGTTCCCACCGAGCTAAACATCCTGAAGGGGCAGAGGAAGGTTTCAGCGAAGCAGGGATAATCGGTGCGGCACGAGAGCTGATTTTCGAAATGCGCCACGGGCTGCCGTATTTCACGTATGTTCTGTACACCATAGACAGTCTGTCGCTGAAAATCGAGATGGGCGTAGTACTCGAGGAATTACCGCCGGAGAATGCGACTAGTGAGGAGATCGCGGACCACGTGCGACGCACACTCGCCTTTGCAACCGCACATGAAGTTCCTGTTTATCCGAATTCATCCGAAGACGAGGCTGAACTGGTGAGACACCATCGCGCGATGCTCATTGAAGGGTTTAGCGAGCTTGACGAGTCAGGACAACGCAAGCGCTTCAGACTGAGGCAGTCACCAGGAAGGGGCGTCGACTCGCTGGCGTACTTGGAGGGCCTCACTGTCACGGATACACATTCGCCCGCCGAAATTGCCCTAATCCGGGACGCAATCAAAACTGAGATTCGCAAACGTGATGAGGCTGGTCGTGTTCTCGGAGCATTGAAAGGCGCTATCGAAGAACTAGATAAGGAATTGAGCGCCGCGGAGCGTAACGAGAACAAGCTTCAAATGTGCTTGACGTCGAATCCTGTGTTGTTCGGCCCGGAGTATGTCAAGATCCTGCCCAAGCACCGCTTGGGTGCCGAGTTCGAAGTCGACTATGGGTTGCAGCGAGTATCGGGGCTTATTGATCTTGTTGAGATAGAGGCCAGCAACCATCTACTATTCACAAAAGGCGGTAATCCTACTAAGGAGCTAGTCCACGCCGAGCAACAGGTGCTCGATTGGTTAGATTGGTGCGACCGTCATGGCGAATATGCAAGGGAGGCGCTGTCCGTGCTGCTCAACCCTGTCGGGTATGTCGTAATTGGGCGGAGATCATCCCTCGACGCAGAGCACCAGCGCAAACTCTTTAGGAGGAACGCCACGTTTGCCAATAGAATCGTAATTCTCACATATGACGATCTACAGGATCGCGCGAAAGCACTGCTTAATCTTCTGCTCCGAGAGTCGGAAACGACAAATCGGCCTGCGGTCATTTAGATTACCATAGATGGTGGCGGCTTGTGTACGAATTCGATAAGCGGGTAGCCCAAAGTTAGGCGCAGTTAGCCTTACCATGCAGCACGCATATTGATAATCTAAGCGTGTTTATTAAGATCCAGCGAGGACAGGACAGCAATACCTTCGGTCACTTTCGACTCTCCAGCACCATACGTTCCAGATCATTATCGTCAAACAACTTGAGTTCATAAAGGTCTACAGGATTGGGGAAACCATCAAGTTCAACGGTACCGTACTTCCTGAAGGCACGAGTTGCCCTGGCTAGCGAGGGCCACGCGACCACGTACGCGGGATAAGTAAGAACCACATCCCCACCCTTGACTGCTTTTTCCATCTTAAATGTCTGAGAAACTCCAAGAGATAACGGATTCACACCGTCAAGGGAAACCTCGCCAAGGTGGATGCAAGTGCGGACAACGTATGGCTCCTTAGAAGACTGGCTAAAGATTTTAAGGAACGCCCGAAAGTAGTGTAACCAGCTAAGCACATCTGTGAAGTGACTAAAGACGAAGAGAACGGCGTCGCCGATTTCCTTCACGAACAGGCCAATGTTTTTGAGGCTGGCGTTGTTCAACCCATTAAACGAAGAAGTGACAAACAACCGGATCCGATCAGCTGCAGCTTTGTTTCCATGCGTTGCCGTAAACTCGGTTGACCCAACTAGATCAACAAGAACCAAGTAGTAGATTCCAGTCCGCAGCACTCCCTGGCTTTGTAGCTCGCTGACGCGAGCTATTGCTTCCTGCGCCTCCTTGATTGCATAGGCTGGCGCGTATTTCAAATACTCGATGTGTATGGCGCTAAGGTCCACAAACTGAGTGCGTAAGAGGTCTTCTTCGGTGGGCGTAAGATTTCCTTTAGTGCGCATATAACCGTCCAAGCAGCATGGGAACAAATATTAAAGATGGGGCCGGTAGAGGCCGTCCATTTGTAGAACTTGATTTTACCATCGAAACCACGTGCTGTTCGGCAATATCCCGAGGCTGGCGCAGACATGGGGTTTGATATCTGCATCCCAAGCCTCGCGTGGCGACCTCTCGCGCTCAAGTGTTCACGGCAGCCGAGAAGAGCAGGGGATAGGAGCTAGGGACACGGGACACGGGATTCGGGGTTCGGGATTAGGGGTTGGGGATTAGGGGTTAGGGGCTGGGGAATTGGGGATGGCAGATTTAAGATTCAAGCTTTTCGGCTTATTTGGGAAAATGGAGCTATAGACATGGCAGCAGGGGGGGCGGTAAACTGAGTTGGATTTTGGAAGGTGAAGGAAGGGAACACGATGGCCATCACTCTGAACTTGCCACCCGAGGTCGAAGCGACTTTGGCGGCCCGGGCGCGAGCGCTCGGCGTTGAGCTGGATGCCTATGTGCAAACCCTGCTCCAGCAGCAGGCGGCCTCCTCGCCGTTGAGGGCAGTAGGCGATGCTGCCAAGGAAGTCGAGCGGCAAATGTCTGAACTAAGCTGGTTGGAGACTCACCGCGAGCAGTTTGCAGGCCGCTGGGTTGCGTTGGAAGGCAATGCGCTGCTGGCGGTTGGCGACTCAGCGCGGGAAGTGTATGCCGCTATTGCCCGCCACGAAGGAGCGCCGCTAGTGACGCGCATCGAGCCCGAGGAGCAACTTCCCTTCGCAGGGTGGTAGGTCTGGCGACCACACTTACATTCCGGCACTCCCACCACTACGGCGCCCAGAGTGCTTCGGGAATTGCCATTCCAGTCAAATTGACGGTGAGCGGAAAGTCTGTTCGGCTTCTCGCCAAGCTTGATACGGGGGCCGACTATTGTATCTTCGAGCGAGTGTACGGCGAGCAACTCGGGCTCAGTATCGAGAGTGGCCGACCAACCCTTATTCGAACTGTCAATGGTGAATTTCAAGCGTTCGGCCACGAAGTGACGATCACCTGCTTTGATTGGCAGTTCGATTCCGTCGTGTTCTTTCCCGCCACAATTGAGATTGGCCGCAACGTGCTAGGCCGCCAAGGCTGGCTCCAGAAATTTCGTGTGGCGCTGATTGACTACGATTCTGTTCTCCACCTCAGCCATTACAACGAGTAAGCGCATCGTACCGGTTCACCTGTCTGGCCTCAGGGTGCTGCCGCTTGATGATATATCGCCCAGTGCTTACCGATGAGCCCGCATCGTCAATCCGAAATTTACCATGCGCAACGCACGAGGAAAGGTTAAAGGGTAAAGGTTAAAGGGTGAAGCCTTGGTTTAAGAGTAAAGGGTGGATGAGAAATTCCTCGATTTTAACCTTTACCCTTTAACCTTTACCCTTTACTATTCCCCCTTCGCAATTGATTGCACTTGGCACTTGCAAAGGAGAACCGCTATGTTCCGGTCTTATTCATCACTTCGAATTCTTGCGGTCGCAGCACTCGTGGCTATGCCCGTCGTCTGGGCCGTGCCGTCGGCTCGGGCGACGGAAGGCCCGCTGGCTCCGGTGAACTTGCGTTGTGAATATTTGCACAATCCGGTGGGAATCGACGTGCGCCAACCGCGATTTGCCTGGGTGGACCGGCACACGGAGCGGGCGCAAATGCAGTCCGCGTACCAGGTGCTGGTGGCAACCACGCCGGAGTTGCTGGCCCAGAACAAGGGTGACGCCTGGGACAGCGGCAAGACCGCTTCCGACGACTCGACGCAGGTGGTTTATAGCGGCAAGGCCCTGGAGAGCGATCACTCCTACTGGTGGAAGGTCCGGTACTGGGACAAAGACGGGAATGCCAGTGACTACAGCCACCCGGCGAGCTTCGACGTGGCGCTGCTTGCGCGGAGCGAATGGAAAGGACAGTGGATTGGCGGCGCGAATTTGTTTCGCAAAGAGGTCACTCTCAATAGCAAGGTGGTTCGGGCCCGCGCCTATGTCGCGGCGCTCGGATACTACGAATTGAGAATCAATGGCGAGAAGATCGGGCACAACGTTCTCGACCCCGCCTGGACCACCTATTCGGCGCGTGTCCTCTATTCCACTTATGACATCACCTCGCATCTGCGCGCCGGGAAGAACGCCTTCGGAGCCATGATCGGGGGGGGATGGGCATTACTCGGGGCGGGGGAAGTGCCCGCGCCCTATAAACAACCTGCTTTGATGCTTCAGGTGAACATCGAGCTTGCGGATGGGAAGACGGTGCAGGTCGAGAGCGACAACTCCTGGAAGGTGACCCAAGGCCCCATCGTCAGCGACAGCGTTTGGGATGGGGAAGTCTACGACGCCCGGCGCGAACTGCCCGGTTGGGACTCGCCGGGGTTCGACGATTCGGCCTGGAGCGCCGCGGAAATTCTGGAAGGCTCCAAGGGGATTCTCTCCGCGCAAATGATGCCGCCCATCCGCGACGTCGATACCATCATCCCCGTCGCCTTGACCAACCCCAGACCCGGCGTTTACGTGTACGACCTGGGGCAAAATTTCAGCGGCTGGGTGGACCTGCACGTCTCGGGACCCGCAGGGACGCAGGTGCAAATGCGTTTTTCCGAGCTGCTTTATGACACGGGCATGATCAACCGCGAGAATCTCCGCGGGGCCAAATCGCGCGACATTTACATCCTGCGCGGCGAGGGAGAGGAACACTACCACCCGCGCTTTACTTATCACGGCTTCCGCTACGTGGAGGTCACCGGATACCCCGGCACCCCCAGTCTCGATTCGCTGCATGGACACGTGGTGCACACCGCGGTCGAAACCACGGGCAGCTTCGTGGCCTCGAAACCGCTGCTGAATCAGATCCACAAAATCATACGCTGGTCGGACCTGACGAACATGGCGAGCGTGCCTACAGACTGCGACCAGCGCAACGAACGCCAGGGCTGGCTGGGCGATTCCCAGACCAGCGCCGAAGGCGTGATGTTGAACTTCGATATGGCAGCCTTCTATACCAACTTCCTTCGCGATATGCGCGACGTGCAGGGCCCCGATGGCACCCTTACCGATACGGTCCCGCACCGCTATGGCAGCCGCCCCGCCGACCCCGCTTGGGGCACGGCCTTTCCCCTGATCTCCTGGTACCTCTACCAGCAGAATGGCGATCGGCGCATCCTGGAGGAGAATTACGAAGGGCTGAAGAAATACGTGGAGTTCCTGCGCACCCGCGCCCCCGATAATGTTTTGCGCTACAGTTACTACGGCGACTGGGTGGCCGTTGAAAAGACTCCGGGCGAATTGGTTTCCGACTTTTATTACTACTACGATGCCCTGCTGCTTTCCAAAATCGCCGCCGTCCTGGGCAATTCCGCGGATGCCGCGAGTTACATGCAGCTTGCCACGCAAATTAAAGACGCTTTCAATCACGAGTTCTTTAATGCCAAAACCGGAAACTACGCCAACGGAACTCAGACGGCTAACGCCCTGCCGTTGTTTTTGGATATGGTGCCCCCAGATCGCCGCGGCGCGGTGGCGGCGAATCTCAACAACGACATCCTCTATTATCACGATACGCACGTGACCACGGGCTTCATCGGCATCCGCTACCTGATGCCGGTGCTGACGCAATTCCACCACTCGGACCTGGCCTACGACCTCGCCGTGCAGACCACCTTTCCGAGCTGGGGCTACATGGTTGCCCATGGGGCCACCACGCTCTGGGAACTCTGGGAGAATAAGACCGGGCCGTCAATGAATTCCCATGATCACCACATGATGGGAAGCGTGGATGCGTGGTTTTATGAGGCTCTGGGCGGAATCAACGTCGATCCTGACCGTCCCGGCTATCGCCACATTCGGATTGAGCCGCAGGTGACGCGCGACCTTACTTCCGTCAGCGCCACGGTGGGCAGCGTGCGCGGCAAGGTGACATCCTCCTGGAGCCACGAGCCGGGAGTCATCACTTTGCAGGTGGATGTGCCCGTAAATGCCACTGCGAGCGTTTCCGTGCCCGAGGGCGACGAGATGACGGACATTGCCATCCACGAAGGCGAGCGGAGCGTCTGGGAGAAGGGACATTTTGTCGAGGGAACGCCGGGCGTCACGGCGGGGAAACTCGACGGTAAGCGCGTGGTCTTCGAGGTGGGCTCCGGCCACTATGCGTTCCGGGTGACCGAGGAGTGAAGGCATTGAGTCATTGAGCCATCGGGTCATTGAGTCATTGAAAAGCTGTCAGTTGTCCGTTGCAAGAGATACGTGCAGGTTGAAAGCCTTGAGCCACTGACGACTGACAACGGACCACGAACGGCCTTTTAATGGCCTGATAAGCCGAGAATTAAATGAATTAATTCTGCGCGTCTCAGCGCCTCCGCGGTGAACGACGATAATGAGAAACAAGAGGAGATCAATCAACTATGAAACTGGTGACCTATGAATCCGCGAAACAATCTCGCCTGGGTGTGGTGCAAGGCGACTTCGTGGTGGATGTGGCCGCAGCGTATGAGTCGATTGCCAAATGGCGGATCGCCGACGCGAAAGTGGTGACGGCGGCGAAGGTGTTGCTCAAGCTGGGCAGGCCTCCGCAGGACATGATTGAACTCCTGGGGCTGGGGGAAAGATATCGCCAAGCGCTGGGAGTCATTGTGGCGGACGCCGGCACGTTGGGCAAGAAGGGTCCCAAGGGGCTGCTCGTTCCTTTGCGCACCGCCAAGCTGCGCGCGCCCATCGCGCACCCTAATAAGATCACCTGCGTCGGACTCAATTACGCCGACCATGCGCGCGAGGGTGGCCATGAACCGCCCCCGGCGCCGATTTTTTTCCTGAAATCCCACAACACCATCTGCGGGCCCGGCGATCCCATCAAGCTGCCGCCCAACTCCACCCAAGTGGATTATGAGGCGGAACTCGCGGTAGTGATCGGCAAGCGCGGGAAGCGTATCCCTGAAAGCGACGCCCACAAGTACATCGCCGGATACACGATCCTTAACGACGTGAGCGCGCGCGACATGCAGTTTAGCGACAAGCAATGGTACCGCGGGAAGAGCTGCGACACCTTCGCGCCCACGGGCCCGTGGATTGTTACTCCCGATGAAATACCTGATCCCCACAACCTGCGGATCTCCTTGACGCTCAATGGCGAAACCCTTCAGGATTCCAACACGGGCAACCTGATCTTTAAAGTTCCCTTCCTGATCAGCTATCTTTCCCAATCGGTCACCTGGGAGGTGGGGGATTTGATTTCCACTGGTACGCCCTCGGGTGTGGGATTTGCTCGCAAGCCCCCGCTGTTCATGAAAGCCGGCGACACGGTGAGCGTGACGGTGGAGGGAATCGGAACCCTCACCGATCCCATCGTCGGCCCGTAGCGCGAACCCACGATCACGGGTGTCGTGACCCTGGGTCTTTCTCTTTCGCAAATCAGTTCTTCGCACATCATGGGAGCCCACCGTCAGGAAATCACTGACTTTGGCTGCCCGCGCGTCGCGGCTAACCTCCGGGTCACGAGAGCGGTTTGGCGACTTACCGTCAGGTAGACACGGGATCAAAAATGGAAATCACCGGGGCCGGTATTCTAGAAGGCGAATTGGGTGACCAGGGAGATTATTTCGTCGGGCTGTGCCTGAATGTCGGAAGACCCTCGCCGCAGGTAAACCACATTGTCCAGCGTGTACAGCGGCTTTTCGCCGCGCGCCACAGAGATTCTACCGACGGTCATTCCTCGAATTTCCTCGAAGACGACTTCCACCGGCGGAGCGGGTTTTATGCGCGTGCGGGCAAGCTGTTGGATTCGCCTTTCCAAAGCATCCTTCCTCTTGAAGTCGAGCTCCAAGCCCTTGACGTGGCCCGCATCATCGAGCTCGATACTGTTCCGCTTGCAAGCAGACCGCTTTTGCCCTTAGACTCCTTCTCATGGGCGATCATCTGATATCCATTTCGCCAGACATCATGGGAGGCGCGCCGGTCTTCGCCGGTACCCGTGTGCCCGTCCAAACCCTCTTCGAGTACCTGGAGGCCGGCGACACGATTGATGATTTCCTGGCGGGCTTTCCCACCGTAACGCGCCAGCAGGTGGTGGTGTTGCTGGAGACTACGGGAACGGAGCAACTATGAGGAAGGGGCGCTCTAATCGGAATTCCCAAGAGATGTTGCCGGAATATGACTTTTCCTGCGGGGTATGCGGGAAATATGCGGGGCGGTTTACAAAAGATACAATCATGGTGGTACTTGATCCTGACGTCGCCGCGATATTTCCCGACCGGAAGTCGGTCAACACGGCCCTGTGGGCTCTCGGCCACGTCGTCCGCGACCGCCAACGGGCTTCGGCACGCCGCCGCGCCACAGGGTGAGGGCAAAGGCGCGGGAAGCAAGCGGTCCGCAGCTCCTGGCCCCGGCGCTTGGAGTTCATTCGCACGAGCTCTTCTCTTGAATCTGGAATCGCTCTCCACTCCCTCGGTGCTCTTCCCGCTTTTGCCAAAGTTTTTGATGGATTATTGCGCTGGCTGGGGAAACCGCACGAACCGCGACGGCACTGCTCCGCCGGTTCTTAACATTCATCATTGGGGGCGAAAAACGGTTCCTGGACACCGTTTCACCCCCCCTTAATATTTATCTTTGGGGAGGAAAACGGGTCCTGACACCGTTTCCTCCCCCCTAGCTCGATGCTACCAGATGGTCATTTCCGGCCGAGTTTTTTCAGAACCAGGTCCACCAACTCGGCGGGCGTGGTCCGGCGGAGGTCCACGTGAGCGACTGTGCTCGTCATGCCGGGCACTTCGGTATCGTCGAATCGTGCGGGCAGGATGTACTCATCTTTTGCAACCAAGGCGCGCGCCTGTGCGTGGACCCGTTCATGCTTCGGCCAAGCCTTGCTCACGTAATGTTGCGAAATGAACATCACCACGTAGCGTGAGCACTTCTGGTAAATCTCGGCAAGGTGATCAATGAGGTTTTTACCCCAGAGGTTTGATGTCTCGAAGGCGTCGTAGAAAACATCAACACCAGCGTCCTTCAACCCCGTTGCCACTTTCTCCACGTATGTACGATCCTCACCTGCGAACGACAGCGCCACCTCGTACATTCTCGCGGTTTCCGCACGGACTCTGGAGCCGGCTGTTGTGACTGGCCTTGCCTCGACCAATCGTGTTGGCGCCCGGCGAATCGGCACACCCAAAGATTGAACTCCCTGTTCCATTTGGGCAAGGCGTGTCTTACGCTCGGTAATCCACTGCCGGGCCACATTGGGCAAGGATTGATTGAAATTGTGCGCATTCTCGCGGAGCCACCCGAGATATTGTTTCACTCGTCGAAATTCCTCTTCAAAAGCCGTTTTAGTGGCCGCCACATTCTGGTCGGGGCGTTCGAAAGTGAATCGCAACTCGTCGTCGGCGAGTTCGGCGGCGGGAATGACTGTAGTGAATGTGCTCGGCTGGCACCTGAAGAGTTCCCTGTCGCCGCTAAAGGGAACGTAATACGTCGCACGAATGCCGTGGACGTAATGCGGGCCAGGACCAAAGAAGGCTCGCGTGATATCGTGGCTGGCATCGACCTGTGCCTCATCTACAGCCAGGCTGATAGCACCCTCGGTAAGTTCAGGCACGTCGAAGCGGAACTGACGCACGAAGTCTTCAACGAGAACATCCACGTCAGCGCTGCGGAGTGCAGCACCGTCTGTCTCATCGATTGCCTTTCGCATGCGCTGACGCTGATGCTCTTGAACGGCGTAGAAATCGTAGTCGTGAAACAGGTAGTGCATGTTGAATTGCGGAACCTCCCGGCCGATTGTACATTGTTTTGCCCCGGGGGCTGGCGCAGACTTCGGTTTTGTGAAGTCTGCGATCCCGAAGGGACTGTCGAGCAAGCTTGACGGCAAGAGAAAGTTCCTTCGGAATCGCAGACACCCAAAATTCGGTGTCTGCGCCAGCCCCGGACCCTCGGAAGTCATTTGGCCTGTACTTCCAGAATGCACATCCGCTTTTGAAGGTCTTTCAGCAAATACATCTGGTCTTCAAGTTCCTTCGTTCGATTCATTAGTCTTCTAATTTGACGGGTAGAGAGGTCGAATTCAAGAAAAAGGGCTAAGAAAGCGGTGAGCACGAGCGCTATATTCCAGTTTCCATGCGTCCACCAAGTGTAAACGTTAATTCCGACTAGCACGAGGAGCCAGAAAAGCAATTCCCACCTCCCCGTTACGCCTTCATACCATAAATCGGATTTCATGCCAGACCTCCAGACACGTAGGACAAAGGGTGTCAAGGACAAATGGGGACAAATGGTGTCAGGTACCCTTTATCTTTACATTTCCCCTTTTGGCAAGCAGCCCAGCTTAGCTAGCGCAGCCAATTCTCACGCGCCAGGCCGCGAACGTGGGCGAATTCCTTTTCGTTGTCGGTCACGATCGTAGAACCAAGCGCCAGCGCGTGAGCCGCGATCAGCATGTCATTGGCGCCAATGGGCGTGCCCACCTGCTCCAGACCGCTGCGTAAGGCTGCATAGATGGCGTCTGCCGGGGGCTCAAAGGGCAGGACGTCAAGGGCGCTGAGCACCGCTTCAAGCTGCTCCAGGAGCCGCGCGGAACCTTTCTTTGCGGCTCCGTAACGCAATTCCGCGGCAACAATGATACTGGTGCAAACTCGAGCTTCGCCCACCTTGCGGATGCGCTGGGCTACCTTTCCCTGAGGATTGCGGACAAGATCGGAAACGACGTTCGTGTCGAGCAGGTAGCGCATCAGAGATCGACCGGATCGGGAGGCAGGTCGCGGATGGGCGGAAAATCTTCGCTAAGCGGCGCCAGGGTCGCCAGCAGCGCCAGCAGCGACTTCGGGGGAGCAGGCTCAATAATGAGGCGGCTGCCTTCTTTGCGTATGATGGCATCCTCGCCCGGCAAGGCGAACTCACGGGGTATCCGCACCGCCTGATTCCGGCCGTTCCTAAAAACCCTGACGTGCCGTTCCGCCACGGGCGTAGTTCTCTTCAGCATATGCCTAAGCCTATGTCAACTACCTGGGTTTGTCAACGCCATTGCCGAGTTAGGAAAGGGCACCGAACACCGTCCTCCCCACCGTCCGATCACGATTTCTCGTCTTCCAGTCGGCTGATTCACTTTTCGTGAATCTCCGCCACATGCAGCAGCCGGGCCGTTCCTTCGGCAATGTCATTGACCAAAACTTTCATATTGGATAGGTCCTTGGTCAGCAACTCGACGGTCTGCGTAAGGGCTTCGTGGCGCTGGGTCAGCCGCTCCAGCCGTTCGTCAATATCCATGTTCGTCTCCGCGCTTTGTCACTTCCCTAAGCTTACTGCACGCCCTGCCGTCTCAGCAAGACTTCAGGCTGTTGGCCCGCGCCTTCCACCGAGCCCGCGCTTTGCACCGTTTCTATTTGACAGACTAAGGGGACAACGCGGGTCCCTGTTTTCCATGTTTTCCACGCTGGGTCCATGCGGCGGGAGTCGGGGGCGGATTCGCCGCACAAATCAGAACCTACCCTAAGCTTGCTGCGAATGATATTATAGCGAACATGAACACTTTGGAATTGAGTGACGAACAGATCATTTCACTGGTGCGGGGGTTGCCGGCCGAACGCAAGCGGGCGGCCTTGCTGGCGCTTGCCCAGGACGCGCAGGCGGGCCGGGACGAGCGCTTGCGCTTCGGTGAGGCGCAGTTGCGCCAGACGTGCGGGGAACGTGGCCTCGATTGGGACCGCTTGTCGGAAGATGAGCGCGAGTCCTTCGTCGACGCCTTACTGCACGAGAAATAGCCTTGCCGCTTACCGCCTTGTTCGACACCAATATTCTGTTTTCAGCGACGGGTTTGCGGGGAAATCCCTTTCAATGCATCGAGCGGGCGCGCGCCGGCGAGTTCCCGGTCTTCACTTGCCCGGAACTGATGGAGGAAGTGTCCATCGAGCGGATCGGTTACAGAGCCGAAGCTAAGGCCTGCGCCGGCATCTCATCCCAAGTTCGCCCTTCGAGTTCCCGCCCGGCTTTCTTCTTTCTTGTTCCGCCCCATTGTTTGAAGAAGAAGGGGACGCGAGCGTCCAGGCACTGGTCACGAATCTCCGTAACCCAGGCTGGGTCCATGGGACGGGCGCCGGGACCGGATTCTCCGCCCACGATGACCCAATCGATGCCTTCGAGATTCAGGCCGGGCAGCGGTCCCAGCAGCGGTTCGAGGGACAGGAATCTGACCATCGCGCCGGTTTGGCGAAGGTGGTCGATGCGCGGCGTGTATTTGAGGCTCTCCACGCTGACGCCCATCCAGATGTGTGGCGCCCATGGAAGCATGGGCGAGAGTTCCAGCAATCGGTCGGACCGCTTGGTGAGAACCTGGAATTTGTGCCAGTCGGCGCGGCGCATCACGTCGAAGGTCTTGGCGATGAATTCCACCGGCACGTCTTTGTGGAACAAATCGCTCATGGAGTTCACGAAGATGGTCTGCGGATTCTTCCATTTCAGCGGCAATTCCAGGACGTTCTCGTGGAGCGCCAATTCGAAGCCGTCGGCGTAGTTCGGCTGGCCCATGGCTTTCAGGCGCAGGGCCATCCGCTCGGCGTAGCAATGCTTGCACCCCGGACTGATCTTGGTGCAGCCCGTGAGCGGGTTCCACGTGGATTCGGTCCACTCAATTGTCGACGCCTGCCCCATCCATCGCCTCGAAACTAGAACTCGAAATTCTGCTGGCCTGAACTGTATTTCAGGACTGCGATGATCTCGGCCATGGCAACTTCTTGGCTCGTTGACGATTTGTGCGATCGTCCGACAAATAGTAACGGCCTGACCAATAGGGAGCAAGCAGATTTTCGTCCCAGCACTCCGGCTAAAGGTCGGGAGACTGCAAGCGTTATTGCGCGAGCCGAATCTGCCAACGAATCAACGTTCGCGCCGGTATTCTCGTCAACAATAAGCGAAGATAAAGCGAAAGTCAATAACCCTATTCGCTGAGAAACCGGGACAAGCACGACATTTCCGATTTCTTGTGACCATCCTCAAGGATTCTGAGCTTCACGCGGCGTCGCCCCTGCCTGCGCGACCGCACTTCAAAAGCCCGGTAATGCTGAGTCTCGGGGTGTGCGCAGGTGAGCCCCAAAGGGGCGAAATAACGAAGCCCAGGCCAACGGCCTGGGTCAGCAAAACCCCCAACAACCCCCGAGCCCTGAAGGGGCGGGACAATCGTTTTCAATCCCACACATACCATTCGTCATAGGCAATTCCGGAAAGGGGGAAGACCTATTTCGCCCTTTCAGGGCTGGCGGCAAAATTTGGGGGTAATCTAAACCCAGGCCTTCAGCCTGGGCTTCGTTATTTCGCCCCTTTGGGGCTCAAGTCAGCAAAACCCCCAACAACCCCTGAGCCCTGAAGGGGCGGGACAATCGTTTTCAATCCCACACATACCATTCGTCGTAGGCAATTCCGGAAAGGGGGAAGACCTATTTCGCCCTTTCAGGGCTGGCAGCAAAATTTGGGGGTAATCTAAACTTTCAGGGCTGGCGGCAAAATTTGCGGGTAATCTAAACCCAGGCCTTCAGCCTGGGCTTCGTTATTTCGCCCCTTTGGGGCTCAACTCAACGGGACCCAAACCGATACCTGAGTCCGCGTCTTTTCCTGCGTGAGCACGCCTTCGGCGTGCCGTTGGGCAGGGCAAGCCCAGCCCCTACGAGGTGCTTGCTTCCGCCCGCCGGGGCGAAATCTCAGGGCTGAGCTCACCCTGCGCCAGGCCTGGCCGGGCGGGGAGCACCTCGGACAATTAGACGCCCTACCTCAAAGGTCTTTTCATGCCATGGGAAATCTCTAAAACGATACAGTAGGCTATGGCAATCATCTTGCAGGGGAAGGGGGCGGAGAGTTGCGTCAGGGTGAAATCGCGCAGTAAGGCTAGGTGGCAGGGAAAACGGCTAGTGGCTAGTGGTTAGTGGCTAGGCACCGGCGTCTCGGGACACGGGACACGGGATTCGGGACACGGGACTCGGGGTTAGGGATTAGGGGTTGGGGATTAGGGGTTTGGGACAGCATGGGCGGGGAATGGGGAATTAGAGTGCTGAAGGATTCAACTGCAATGAAAGACGTTGATTTTCTCCGGATGTGCCGCCTTATCAATGCCTTGGGGACGGCCCAGGGCGGATAATGCAAAAAAAGATGTTAAAAAAATACATTCGAAGCCGTTATGTGTATGAAAACAAACAAATCTCAGACAAAATGCCCGCGAAAAATTCGGACATTTTTGTATTACGTTCGGACATTTTTGTCTAACTGACACGGATTTTGCAGAAAATTGCGGCTTGGTCACGATAATATGCAAGTTCAATTGGGTTCTTCACGAGTTTCCTGCGGATACCCCGTCTTCGATCATTTGACATCCACGCCGTCGCGAAGTATCTTGGCCGCGTACTGCCGAGGGTCCTGATTGGAGACACGATTATGACGCTCCCCGATTTCAAGAATGAGCCCCTGAGCGACTTCAAAAACAATCCTGCGCATCGTCGCCGGATGGAGTATGCACTGGATGAAATCCGCGAAGAGTTAGGCCGCGAGTACGACCTGGTGATTGGTGGCGAGCGCATCAAAACTCCAAACAAGTTTTACTCTTACAATCCCAACCACCCGGAGCAAGTGGTGGGAGTGTTTTCGCAGGCGGACGCGGCATTGGCGGACCGTGCCGTGCACGCCGCCGGCGAAGCCTTCAAGAGTTGGAGCCGTACGCACGTCCAGAAACGGGTGGACCTGCTGCTGAAGACCTCCAAGATTTTATTGGACCGCAAGTATTACTACGAAGCGCGGATGGTTTATGAGGTCGGCAAGACGTGGCCGGAAGCGGACGCGGACGTGGCGGAGGCCATCGATTTCATTGAGTTTTATGCCCGTGCCATGCTGCGCCTGGCGGGCCCGCAGCCGCTCACGCCGGTGGCCGGTGAAAAGAATTATCTGCGCTACATTCCACTCGGCGTGGGCATTGTGATTCCACCCTGGAACTTCCCCCTGGCGATTCTCGTGGGAATGACCATGGCTTCGATCGTGACTGGCAACACGGTAGTGATGAAACCCTCCAGTGACGCGCCGGCCATCGCCTACAAATTTTTTGAGGCGCTTGAGGAAGCGGGCATGCCCCCGGGCGTGGTGAATTTCCTGCCCTGTCCGGGCGGGGTGGTAGGCGATACCCTGGTTGGGCATCCCCGCACCCGGTTCGTCGCGTTCACGGGATCAAAGGAAGTCGGGCTGCACATTAATGAGTTGGCGGCCAAGACCGCGCCCGGACAAGTTTGGGTGAAGCGCGTGATTGCGGAGATGGGCGGTAAGGACTCGATTGTGGTGGACAGCGATGCGGACCTGGATGCGGCGGTCGAAGGCGTGGTGGCCTCGGCCTTCGGGTATCAGGGCCAGAAGTGTTCTGCCTGCTCGCGAGTTATTGTGGTGGAGCCGGTCTATGACGTTTTCCTGCAAAAACTTCGCCAGCGAGTGGAGCAGCTTACGGTGGGCCCCGCTGAGCGTCCGGAAAACTATATGGGCCCCGTCATCAACGCCCAAGCCAAGAAATCGATTTTGGAATACATCGAAGTTGGAAAAAAAGAGGGCCGCCTGATTACCGGCGGGGGGGAAATCGCCGGGCCAGGGCATTTCGTCGCGCCGACGGTAATCGCCGATGTTCCCGCTACGGGGCGCATCGCACAGGAAGAGATTTTCGGTCCGGTCCTGGCGGTAATCCGGGCCGCGAATTTTGACCAGGCCTTGGCCATCGCCAATAACACCGATTACGGGCTGACGGGCTCCGTTTATAGCCGGGACCGGCGTAAACTGGATAATGCCACGGAAGAATTCTTCGTGGGGAACCTCTATCTGAATCGGAAATGCACGGGCGCGCTGGTGGGCGCCCATCCCTTTGGAGGTTTTAACATGTCCGGGACGGATTCCAAAGCTGGCGGGAATGACTACCTCCTGCTCTTTACCCAGGCTAAAACCATCGCCGAAAGGATGACCTTCTAAACAGGTTGATATAGTTGTTGTCGGATTGTAAATTATTTGCCGATGATATTGATAATCACATCGTAATCCTTCCCGCTTGCATTCTTGTTTTGTTTTCGTATAATGAGAGCGCCGGGGATGTTACCCGTCGTATTCATCATTTCGCAATGCATTGCCGGTTTTGAGTAGTGAGCATGAGTATTCCGCCGAATGTCGAACAGGTCGGCCCGCAGGCGCGCATTCAATCGGAGCTCTTGCGGCTGGAATCGCAAAAAAGGGAACTCTGGATCTTGGTTATCTTTGCGGGTGCAGTGCTTTTGCTGGGAGTTCTATCTTTCTTTTTCCCGCAACGGTTCTGGTCAAGCGACCCCTTGCATATCATCATCTCTCCGCAGGTGCTGTTCGTTATCATGGTCGCGATGGTGCTGGCTGCGTTGGTATTTGTTCGCCGGGAGCTTGAGGTCCGGCGGCTTCAGCTCGCCAACGTCCACCAGTACATGTCCTCGCAGGAGGAGCAGGCCGCCGGCATGATCGACGCGGTAACCAACGTTTTCACCCGGGCCGTCCTGCATGATCTTCTGACCAGCGAAATCTCCCGCGCCGAGCGCACGGGCCGCTCTCTGGCGCTTATCATGTGCGACCTCGATAACTTCAAGCAGATTAACGACCGTTACGGCCACCTGATGGGCGACTATATGCTTTCGCAGGTTGCCACCATCTTGAAATCCTGCGTGCGTGGCTCCGATTATGTCGTCCGCTACGGGGGAGATGAATTCCTCATTCTGCTTCCTGAAACCGACGAAAAAGGGGGGGAGTTTGTGCGCCAGCGCATGTATCAGGGCGTCGCCGAATGGGATCGCAGCAACCGCGTGGGCGACTTGCCGACTTCCATTAGCCTAGGTTTGTACATCCACGTGACTGGCCAAACGGCGGATAAGGACATTGCGGAAGCCGACGCCCGCATGTACGCGGAAAAGCAATCCGGCAAACGCGCCCCCGTGGCCGACGGCTCACCCCTTCAGCATTGAACTTAATCCCCGGAATATCCGAGAAAAAGCCCGCGGTCACAAAAGCAGTGACCGCGGCTACCCGCTAAAATCGCCGATCACAAATCGCCAATCACCAATGGTCCAATGGCCCGATGGCCCGATTATTTCACCACTTCCCATTTCTCGTACCCAAAGTCCCAGACGTCCAGGCTGAGTTTTTCCCCGACCAACTCACCCAGAACGTACTCTCCCGCCTCCAGAGGTTGGAGGGGCTTCAACGTGTAGAGATTGGGCGCCACCTGCTTGCGTTCGAGCGACACCATGGTGCGCTCTTCCTCGGTTTTCCCGTTTTTCCCGCGGCTGATTACCAACTCCTCGACCACGCGTGACTCTTTCCCCGGCTTCAGGTGTACCAATTCGAGTTTCGCGCCCAGGCCGTCGGCGGATTGGACATAAAAAACCGGCATCGGGTCGTTTAACCGGATCGCCGCTTTCGCACCGTCGAGCACTACGAGCGAGCGAGCTTTCACGACGGGCAGGGGAACGGCCAGCACCATGGCGGCCCGCCTTTTGTCGGTGACAACTTCACCCGCCGACTGTACGAGGCGCACCAAGCGGCGTCCGTCGACGGTGAAAATTCCATCGTCTCCCGGAAGGCGAATGCCGGGGGCCACTTCCATCCCCTGATCCGGGGGCTTGTAAAACCGCTCCTGGTCGGTTTGCTTGGCTTCCTCAAGCTGCTTCTTCTCCGTGGCTTTTGCTTCTTCCTGCGCGCGCTTGGTGGCCTCGAAGTCCACCAGCGAGGTAGGTACCTCTTCCCATTCTGAGCGCTCCACGCTGAAATAGCGCACCCGGTCGCCTTGCACTTCGTAGCTGGTAACCATCTGGTAAGTGCCGTCCTTCATGCAGAGCTTGATCGTCGCCCACACCACGCGTGGCGCCGCCAGCACGCTCAGCAGCAGCGCCGCGGCTAACAGGTAGCGGCTTGGCGATCGAGAAAGCATGTTAGGACCTACGCCCAGTTAGATGCGCACGATAGGTGAAGCGCACACGCTCCTCGGCCCTCTTCAGCTTTATGGACCGACGGCGCTACAGCACCAGTTGTTACCATATTTCGCAATCCTCAATATTAACAGAAACGCATTCATCGGCCGCACTTTCGCGTATGATGGGCGACATGATATCGACGGTGCTGCGCGGGGCTGGGCGCGTGCTGCAACTCGGTCTCCTCTTCTTTACCGTGGGGATGAACTCCACCCCGGCGCTGGCCCAGGTGAATTACTCGGTCCACTTTGAAATGGCAAAGCCCGAGGACTTGCTGGGGGAGCCCATCTTCTGCCAGTTCGTGATCCGGAACACGGGGAACAAAGTTTTCGCTTTTCGCTATCGCACTCCCACCCGCAGCCTGACCGTCGATTACGACCAGGAACCGCGATTTCTAGTGAGGGACTCTGGGGGCGGGCGGTTGCCCGACCCCGGGCCTCGGCCCTGCGGCAGCCCGCAGGGGACCGCCGTTTACGGCTTCGTGACCCTGCCTCCCGGGCAAGTTCACACCGAACGGTGGCTGCTGAACCAATGGGCGCAATTTGCTGCACCTGGCAGCTATCACGTGCGCGCGGAGCGCCGCTTGGCGCTGCTCCAGCCCGACCCACAGACCGGAAACTTCGCGGAGAAGCCTGTGGCCTTCGCGCTGGCGCTTGATGAACTCAGCGTGCTGGTTGTCCCTTCTACTCCCGCGCAGGTGGAGACGGTCTTCCATCCTTATCTCGACGCTGTCAAAAATCCCAAGGACCCTAACCCTGCTGAGGCGGTGATGGTGCTCACGTCCATGCCTCAGCCTTTCTTTTTCGATCAGTTGGTCGCGATGGCGAACGCCGGAAAGCCCGACCGTTGGGACCGGCGTGACGCTCTTGACGGCCTGGCGCGCCTGGACACGCCTGATTCCTGGGGGGCGATCCTGAAGCTGTTTCGCGGCGCCGATACTGCCGCAAGCTCTGGAAGCAAGGAGGGCGCGGAGCGAGCGGAGGATCCATTGCGCTCGTACGCCCTTCTTCTGCTGGCGGAGAAAGGCGATCCGGCGTTTATTCCCGCTTTCGTGGAGATGCTCGCCAAAAGTGCAGAGCCAATGCGGGGCGACATCCTGCGGGACCTCGGATTCTTTCACGACACGCGGGCCTACCAAGTGCTTTTCGACAATCTGCACTCTGCCCAGGTGACGGACCGGATGGACGCCATTCTCGGCTTGAAAAACTTGGGCACAAAGGAGGTGATCCCCGCCCTGCTCGCCGCCCTTAACGACCCGGAAGCACAAGTTCGGCAAGTGGCGAATTTTGCCCTGGAGGGAGTGACGGGCCACAAGGTTGCGGTTTCCGCCAATCCCTCGCGCGAGGAGTTCCAGCGCATTGCCGACAATTGGCACGCTTGGTGGCGTGAAAACGCCGGCAGCTTCTCTCCCCCGCGGCCTGCCGCCTGCCATGATTGGTGATGACCCAGAAACCGGTAGTGGTACGGTCTGAGTTTGTTTTTGGGTGACTTTCGCCAACGGTGAAGGTCTGCTCCCTTAGGGTCGCCGCATAGAGCGGCGCGACCACCGCCACGGGGCGATCGCCGCTCGCCCCTATCTCTGCTGGCCGAAGACTTCGCGAAACCTCACGTTCAGGTCATCGAGCGCGCGGGCGCAGTCACCCGTAAAGCTTGAGCCGTGCATAATGGCTAGCGTCGTCGGTTTCAGGTCAGCGAGCTTCTTGAGGTTCTGCGCCGTGAGCGGCGTGTAAGGGACGTAGTCCGCGAGAATGCCCGCCTGATATGCCTTCATCGCCTGATACGAGCGGTCCACGACATCGGCTGAGGTGAGCGGTTCAACGTCGCCGGTCTGGTGGAACAGGTCCGAACAGAGCAGTGTTTTCTGCGTCTCTTCGAAAAGTACGCCAGCGTCCCAGCCGTGCGGCAGATGCGGAGTCTGGCAGTAGCGGAAGCGGCACTTCCCCGTCGAAAAGCTGTCGCCGTCCGCGAGGGCGCGCGACTCGCGGCCGATGAAATCGTTCACACTCACGAGCGCGCCGACCTGGCTGCAGATCACGTCGGCCTTCGGCGCCACGGCCAGCCACTCGTTGAGCGCGCCGCACTCATCTGACTCAAAGTGGCTGAAGCTGATGTGGCGCAGGTCCGAAACGTTGATAAGCTTTGAGACCGCTTCGCGAATTTCCGCATGCATCCCCCGTAAGCCGGTGTGGAACAGCAGCGGTTCATCGTCTTTCACCAGAAAATGGTTGAACTGCAAATCGCCCCATTGAGCGTAAACTGAGATGCGATAGATGTTTGGGGCAATCTCCGTTGTCTTTGCCATGCTTTCCTCCTCCTTGTCTGTGGCGGACCGCCTTAGGTACAATGGTCCGCGTTTGATACTAGGATGTGTAACGAACAGCCTTCCCGTTACACATAAAAGATGTGTGGATGGACATTGAACTGAAGGATGCTGAGTTAGTGCGGCAAATCGCCTCCGGCAGTGTCCGCGAAGCCGAAGCCGAGCTGTTCCGCCGGATGGCGCCGCGTATTCGGCTCTATGGTTTGCGTCACTTAAGAGACGAACACGCCGCCGATGACCTGACGCAGCAGGTTCTTATCACCACGCTCGAAGCCTTACGGGCGGGTCGCCTGCGTGAACCAGAGAAACTCTCATCGTTCGTGCTGGGGACTTGCCGGATGACCGTGCTCGACCTGCGCCGCGGCGCGCAAAGAAAAGAACGCCTGCTCGAACAGTTTGGGGTGGATCTGCTAGCGCCGGTCCAGCCGCCGATGCCACGCCTCGACCATGACCTGCTCACGCGCTGCGTGCAGAATCTGAACGAGCGCGAACGCGCGGTGGTCGTCATGACTTTCTATGACGAGCAGACGGGCGCGGATGTTGCCAGTTTTCTGGGTGTCTCTGAAGCCAACGTGCGGGTGATACGCCACCGGGCGATTCACCAGTTGCGCGAGTGCATGGGGGTTGCAGTATGAGGGTTGGAGATGAGGGTGCCCCAGTGAATTGCTCGAATCCCATCGACGCGGCAGTACTCGCCGACTATTGGCTCGCCGCACTGGCCGATCCCGAAGAAGAAGCTGTCGAGGAGCATCTGCTCGCTTGCGACCGATGCGGGGCGCGGCTCCGCGAAGTGATCGCGCTTGCCGAAGGAGTCCGCAACTTGGCGCGCGAAGGATGCCTGCGCATGGTAGTGAGCGAGTCATTTCTTAAGCGTGCCGCGGAGGAAGGCTTGCGTGTCCGTGAGTACACCCCTCCCCCGGGAGGGAGCGTTCAGTGCACCGTGACAGCCGTAGACGACATTCTTATCGGGCGCCTGGCCGCGAACCTAAGCGGGGCAAAACGCGTCGATCTCTCGATCTGCGATGAGCGCGGCGTCGAACAACTCCGGTTGCCGGACATCCCCGTTCATTCCGGGGCAAGCAGCGTCGTCTACCAGGAGTCGATTACCTTCATGAAGGACGCGCCGACGACCACTTTGATCGCGCGTCTGGTCACCTTCGATGAAGCAGGCGGTGAGCGTGTGCTCGGCGAATACACGTTCAACCACACGCGCTCCTTGCCCGGCCCAGGTGCTTGGGAGTCAGTCTGACAGCCGAACAACCCCGATCATCTTCCCCGTGCTATGCCTCAACCGTAGCCGTGCGGCAGGTCTTGGCAGCGTGCTATTCTCCGTATGAGCGTAGCGCCGGCTTCTGATCGAAGTAACCCCGTTCCGCTGCCGTCTCCTGACGACGGCGTACTTGGAAACTATACGCTGATTCCGGTTCGTTCGAGATTTCAGGATTCCGCCCGGGAAACGCCCATTCTGGATGTTGGCCAATCTGCCCCGCCACCTAATTCCAAACTGTACCACTACGCAGACAACTACGCAGAAACCAGTTGCGTGGACCTTGGAAAGGGGGCAGAATAGTTCGTGCAGTTGGGAGCCGATGTGCCTTTTCGCTGGACGGAAGTCGCGGGTTCGCTAAGATGATTTAAGGAGTGCTCCCTGCCAGGCGCTGCACGCCAATTTTTTCGCCGGTGAGTGAGTACAGATTTGAACGAATAAGGGACCTCGAGCAGCTAGCCCTAGTCATCCACCCCGATTTGGAGAAGAATCATTGGAGCCAGCCTCCCAGCTCTTCCCAACCTACCGGCTTGATGTCGATAAGTTTCATGATCATTGCGGGGTTTTTGGCGTCTATGGACATCCGGAAGCCGCCAAGCTCGCCTATCTTGGACTTTACGCCTTACAACATCGCGGGCAGGAGAGCGCGGGGATTGCCTCTTCCGACGGCGACAATTTGATCTGCAAGAAGGGCATGGGGCATGTAGAAGAAATCTTCCCGAAAGACGTTATTGAGAGCTTGCCGGGAAGGCACGCCATCGGCCACACGCGTTACTCCACTGCCGGCGACACGGACCTGAGAAACGCCCAGCCGCTAAAAGTGAGCTGCCACAAAGGCCAAGTGGCGCTTGCGCACAACGGTAATCTGGTGAACGCCACGGCGATCCGCAAGGAATTAGAGGCGCGTGGTGACATTTTCCAAACCACCAGCGACACGGAAGTTATCCTGCACTTCTTTGCCCGCTCGCGGCAGACAGGCATTCCCGAAGCCGTCGCCGAAGCTCTCGACAAAGTGGTGGGAGCTTATTCCCTGGTCATGCTTTTCAAGGATGCGATTTACGGTATCCGCGACCCGCGGGGCTTCCGTCCGCTGAGCTTGGGAAAACTGGATGGCGCATACGTCCTGGCGTCGGAGACCTGCGCTTTTGATCTGATAGACGCCAAGTACATCCGCGACGTGGAGCCGGGCGAAATGGTGATTCTCGACAGCCGGGGCGTAACGTCGCTAAAGTTTGCCCCGCCTGCTCATCCTGCACAGTGCATTTTCGAGCATGTCTACTTTTCCCGTCCGGACAGCATGGTGTTTGGCCGCTCAGTTCAGCAGAGCCGCGAAATGCTGGGCCGCTGCCTGGCGCGCGAGCATCCTGTGGATGCCGACGTGGTGGTTCCGGTCCCCGACTCGGGCGTTCCCGCCGCCACTGGATTTGCTGAGGAATCCGGCATCCCTTTCAAGATTGGCCTGATCCGGAATCACTACGTGGGCCGCACGTTTATCGAACCGACTCAGGCCATTCGCGACTTCGGCGTGAAGCTGAAGCTCAACCCGGTGCGCAGCTTGCTAGAAGGGAAGCGGGTGGTGCTGGTTGACGATTCCATTGTGCGCGGAACAACCAGTCGCAAGATCGTACGCATCGTAAGAGAGGCGGGTGCTCGCGAGGTACACATGCGAATTAGCTGCCCGCCCACGGTGTCTCCCTGCTTCTATGGGATCGATACGCCGACCCGGAAGGAATTGATTGCGGCCACCCATTCGGTGGCAGAGATCCGCGAGTTCCTCGGTGCGGATACTCTGGGTTACGTCTCGATCGAAGGGTTGCGTCGTGCCGTTGGGGATAATCAGGGCCGCTACTGCCTGGCGTGTTACACGTGCGAATACCCCACCGCCATTCAGGAACCGCTCATCTCAATACGTAATCGGGATTGAAACGAATGGAAACACCTGAACCCAAGAGCGAAGAACTGTCTGTCCCCGAGGCAGACGTGGAAAGCAAGCCCGCTAAGCCGGAACGCCAGGAGACCGTGTGGGATACTCTCCGCTCCCTGCTGGTGGTGCTGGTAGGGGTTCTTTGCATCCGCACCTTTGTGGCGGAGGCCACCGTCATCCCCACCGGCTCGATGGAGTCGACGATCCTGATCGGCGACCACGTTTTCCTGAACAAGCTGCTCTACGGTCCACAGTTGCCTTACACGACGCTGCGCTTGCCGGCGTTCAAGGAAATTCACCGGCAGGAAATTGTAGCGTTTCGCTATCCCCGCAACCCTTCTGTCATGTATGTCAAGCGCGTGATCGGCGTGGGTGGCGACGTCGTGAAGATCCAGGGCAAGAAGGTTTATCTGAATGGACAGCCTCTGTTCGAGCCTTACGCGCAATTCCAATACCCCACCTCGGTGTTGCCGTTGCGCGATGATTTCCCTCCCACCCCAAGTCTGCTTGAAACCTTCCCTGCGTATGGAGGACTTGATCCCGCTTGGGCGCGGGAAATGCTTAGCTACATTCGCAATGATGGCCTGCACGTGCCGCCGAGTTTTCTGTTTGTGATGGGTGACAACCGCGACAATTCTGCCGACAGCCGCTTTTGGGGATTCGTGCCCATCGAGAACGTGGTGGGCGAGCCGCTGTTTGTCTATTGGTCCTACGACGCGCCCAGCAAAGACTGGATGGCAGATAACCTGGAGGCGTGGCTGAGGTTTCACGCCTCGATTGTTTGGAACTTCCTTACTCACACGCGCTGGTCAAGAACCGGACAAACGTTTTAAGGGCAGTGGTTAGTGGCTCGTGGTTAGTGGCTAGCCACTAACAAGCGGCGAGTAGTGGGGAGCGACCAGCTACTAGCAATCAACCACTAGCAACTAGCCACTAAGCACTAGCCACTGTCTTCTCCTATGCGCTATCGTGACGCCGGCGTCGATATTGACGCCGCAAGCCAAGCTAAGGCTCGCATCAAACAGTTGGCGCGCAGCACCTTCAGCCCCCGGGTTTTGCGGGAGGTCGGCGCTTTCGGTGGATTCTTCTCTTTGCAGGGACTCCCGCGCGACGCCGTCCTGGTGTCCAGTGTAGATGGCGTCGGCACCAAACTAAAGCTCGCCTTTGCCCTCCATCGCCACGACACCGTGGGCGCGGACTTGGTGAACCATTGCGTCAACGACATTGCGGTGCATGGCGCTGCGCCGCTTTTTTTCCTCGATTATCTGGCCACTGGGAAGATGCATCCCAAGGTGGTGACCGAAGTCGTCAAAGGTCTGGCCGGCGCCTGCCGCAAGGTGGGCTGCGCGCTGGTGGGCGGCGAAACCGCGGAAATGCCGGGCTTCTACCCCGAGGATGAATACGATTTGGCGGGCTGCATCGTGGGCTGGGTCAAGCGCCGCCGAATCATCGACGGCAGCAACATCCGGCCCGGGGACGCGATCCTGGGACTACCCTCACTCGGTCTGCATACCAACGGCTATTCGCTGGCGCGCAAGGTTTTGCTCGAGCAGGAGGGCCTGCCCTTGGCCAAGCGCCTTCCGGAACTGGGCCGGACGCTGGGCGACGAATTGCTCGCCCCGCATCGCTGCTACTGGCCCGTCCTCCAACCCCTGCTGGCGCGCGGCTGGTTGAAGGGCTTAGTACACATTACCGGCGGCGGCATTACGGACAACACCCCGCGAATCCTACCCCCCGGCGCCCGGGCGGAAGTTCGCTTGGGAAGTTGGCCCGTGCTGCCCATTTATGATTTGATTGCTCAAAGGGGCCACGTGCCATCTGACGACATGCTGCGAACCTTCAACATGGGCCTGGGAATGCTCCTGATTGTCTCCCCACGCGACCTGCCGAAAGTAACTTCCAACCTGAAAAAACGCCGTGAGAAATTCTGGAACATTGGCCGCATCGTTTCCGGCCGACCTGGCGTGAAGTACCTGCCCGGTTGATCCCCGCCTTAATTCTGCGTGAGTGACTTTAGTTTGCGGGCGCAGTTTTCATCGTGCGGAGCGATCTTGCAGGCTGCTTCTAACTGCTCGCGCGCTTCGGGGAGAAGCCCCAGGTGTTCGTCGGCGATGGCTAATTGGAAATGACCCGTGTAACTTTCCGGCGTCAAGGCCAGCACCTGCTGGAAGCGTCGGCGCGCTTTGACATAGTCCCCTTGCTCCAACCAGTACTGGCCAATAGCTTCGGCGGCAGGTGCATACTCCGGATCCAGCTTGAGCACGGTGGACCATTCGCGCAGCGCGTCTTGAGGCTTTTTGAGTTGGAGATAGCACTCGCCCAGATGGAATCGCGCCAGCGTGTTTTGCGGGTCTGATTTCAGAATCGACTGAAGCTTGGGAAGGGCTGCGGCAGTGTGCCCTTCCGTGAACTCCACGTAGGCGTTTTGGTATAGCTGAAATTCCGCGAAGCGGTCCTTGGGGTCGGGCCCGGAGTTTTCGATTTTGCCGCGCGGTTCGGCCGCGAGGTAACCGAGGGACTCAAGCTGCGCCAGCGTTTCCGGCGATAGGGCGGGGAGAGCGGAGCGCTGGGAAGGAGCGTAGCGAGTGAGCACCTTCGCCAATTCGTTCTGGAGTTCCGCCGCCACCGCAGCATTCTTGTGCAGCAAATTCACCCGTTCGCGCGGTTCGACATCGAGGTCGTAGAGTTCCGCCTTTGGCGCTTGAATGTATTTATATTTCCCCACGCGCAGGGCGCGCAGCGGCGCCCAACCAAAAGCGTCGTGGGCGTACAGGCTTTCGCTGTAAACGCCGCTGGGCCTCGCGGACTCCGCCGCCTTGAGCGCGCCGAGTTGGCTCGCGCCTTCGAATGAGGGGGGGACGGGCACGCGCAGATAATCCAAAATCGTCGGCGCCACGTCAATCAGGCCGACAGGCTCTTTGAAGGACGAAACTGGAAACTCGAAACTCGAAACTCGGGTCGAATTTCCAGTTTCGAATTTCGAATTTCGAGTTACCAGTTTCGATTTTCGATCTTTTCCCGGCCAATGGAGGATGAGCGGCACGTGCAGGGTGCTCTCGTAGATGTAATATCCGTGGTCAGTTTCCTGGTGGTCGCCCAGGCCTTCACCGTGGTCACCAAAAACCACCACCAGCGACTTGTCCCACCACCCGCTCTGGATTAGGTACTGCTGAAAATGGCCCATCACCTGGTCGACGTATTCGAGTTGCGCATCGTAGCGGGAGATTCCATGCTGGCGCGCGACTTCCGCCGGCAGGGTGTAAGGAACGTGCAAATCAAAAAGGTGTACAAACACGAAAACGGGCTGAGCGCGGTGGGCGTCGAGCCACTGGCGCGCGGCACGCACCACCAAGGCGCCGTCCCGCCGCAGGGACTGCGCCAGAGGATTGGTCACCCCGGTGACTTCGTGGCCGAAGGGGCTATCGTAATCCTCGAAGCCCTGGTCCAATCCGTAGCGCCGGTCCAGGAAGTCGCTGCCGATGAAAGCGGCGGTTTTGTAACCGCGCGATTGCAGCACGGAAGCGAGCGTCACCACTCCGGCGGGAACTCGCTCGCCGTTTTCTTCCACACGATTTTCGAACGGGTAGGTGGAAGTAAACAGCGACATGTGCGAAGGGAGCGTGAGCGGAACCTGCGCCTCGGCCTGGGAGAAAAGCGTGCCTCCTTGCGCGAACGAATCGATGTGCGGCGTGTGAATCTTGGTGTAGCCGTAGGCGCTGAGGTGGTCGGCGCGCAGGGTGTCAAGGGAAATCAGGATGACGGGCACCGGCGCCGTATCATCGGCCGCCGCGCGGGCATTCAGGGGAGCGCAGGTGGCAAGCAGCAGACACAACAGGAGAATGATCGAGTGTAAGATTTGCGGTCCGATGCACTCCATCGGACCATCGGACTCCGAAAATCGGATAGCTGATACTCCGGTGATCTGGCGACTGGCGACACCATCCGAATTTCCGCAAGGCGGGGCAAAGGGCAAGCAGTGGCTCATCTCGTCGCCAAACAGTATAAGGCTAGAAACTGAACCGTACTTGCAGATCGATTCTGCGGTTGGCGGCGTTGCTGGAGAAGAACCCTCCAGCCAGGGCCTCGGCCCTGCCAAAAATGGGTGAACTAAGGCTGCTCACGGGCGCGGCATAATTGACGTTGTTAAAAATGTTCCGCGCCGAGATGCTGAAGGTGAGGTTGAATCGGCGATTCGTCATGCCGCTTCCACGGCCAAACATACCACCACCGCTGCCCATGCTGCTGAGCCCTCCGGGTCCAAGGCCACGGCCACGCCCGCCCCCGCCCCCAGGCCCAGGCCCACCCATGTTACCGCCTTGTACTTCTTTACCGAAGCCGATGGTTTTGCTGAGGCGCAGGTTGGCAATGAACTGGCCGAAGCCAATTCCATAATTCCGGGGGATGATTGTCTCTCCGGCGACGGGCACAGTGTCAAACCTGCCCCAAGGCGTGCTGACGATGTTGGCGGGATTGGAAAGGCTCGAGGCGAAGGCAGGCCGTTCATTGAAAATGGTATCGCCGTTTAGTTCCTGGCCCGTGGTAATGTTGAAGGGCGAGGCGGAATTCGCAACCACGAATGGAAAGAGTTGAAACCCCCGGGGCAGATTCCAACTGCCACCCACGAAGAGGCGGTTACGTACATCATATCCGGCGCGCGCGTAATCCTCCTTCACGTCATACTGGTTCATGGGGAAGTTGTTGGCGCCGGTGTTGGTATACGCGTAACTGAGGGTATAGAAGCCGAAGATCGAAAACGTCGAGCCGCGAAGGTTGAAATTAGCGATCATCTGATTTTGGTTGTAAATGCCAGCGGACTCGTATTGATACAAATTGGAGAGGCTGGGGTTGGGCCGGGCGTCGCCGGGATTCGCCGGATCAGGCGCGTTGATGTTCCGCGAAATGAGCTGATGGTCGCCATGGGAGTTGAGGTAGGTCACGGAGGCCGTGGCGTTTTTGCTAAGTTGCCGCTCTAGCCCGATCCCTGCCTGGGTGGTATAGGGCGTGCGCAGATTGGGATCAATTTGATAGAGCGTGGGCGTAACCGCGCTTGCTGCGAGCGTGCTGAGGGGCGGAATGGTTGGGAAAAAGTTAGGCAAGGGGACAATGTATTCCTGCTGGTTAATTCCGTTTAAACGCTCGGCGTTGAGGATGTAGCCCTCGTTGAAGCGGTCGTAGAAGATACCGTAGCCAGCCCGCAGCACGCTCTTGGTGGACTTGCCTTTTCCCAGTCCCCAGGCGATGGCCACCCGCGGGGCGAAGTCCGCATGGTCATGAATGTGATCTTGCGTTTCGAAGCGCAGCCCACCGCTGACGGTCATATTGGGACGTGCCTTCCAATCGTCCTCCACGTACGGTTCGAGATCGAAATAGCTCACATGGGCAAGGGAATAGCCAGCGGTGAGGGAGAACTGGCTAGCCCCGCCGCCGTTGGCCTGAATCTGTGCGGGGGTCAAACCCGCGTTCAAGCCCTGTTCGGTTATTTGATAGGCCTGAATGGAGCTAAAGGTGAAAAGGCCGTTGAAGTTGGAGGTGGAAGTGGAGGACTCAGGGTCATCGCGGAACCGCGCTCCAAACTTCACGAAATGTTTGGACATGGAAACGGAGGTGTAGTCTTGAATCTCATAAGAATTTGAAAGGGTGATCTGCGTGCCAGCGCTCGATCCGCCCCCGGTGAAGGCGCCCGGCACGGAGATCGCCGGCAGCAAGCTGGCGGGGTTTTGATGCTCATAGTCGCGGGAAAAACGGAAACGAACCTCCGTGACCGCCTTCTCGTTGATTACTTGAGCGTCGCTGACCTGAAAGCTTTGCCACCTTTCGCCATAGTTGTAAGCGGCGGAAGGGAGGGTGAACTGTCCCACATTAGGATCGGTCCGGCTGTTATCCCAAAGCGAATAGCGCAAGGTCAGAGTATTGTTGTTGCCAAATTGAGTGTCAACTCGGGGGCTAAAGCTCATCTGCGTTTGCGGGGTGGGGATTGCCTCGATGAGAGGAATCTGATTGAAGTTCGGGTCCAGGATAATGGCGTTCACGATGGCGTCGTCTTCGATGTCGCGGCGCTGTCCGTCGAGATAGAGGGAGGTCTTTTTGTTGAGCGGCCCGCCCACATTTCCGTCAAACATCTCCGAGTGATAGCCCGGAATCTCGGTCGCAAAGGGATTCCGTGTGTTGAAGGCCGTGTCATTCCCGGTGATGAAGAGTTGACCGTGAAGTTTGTCGGTGCCTGGCTTGGTCAGGATTTCAATCCTCCCATAGCCCAACGAGTCATATTGTGCGGAAAAAGGATTCTGGTTGATGCGAATTTCACGGATGGAGGATTTGGGGGGCAATTGTCCGCCCGTAAACCCGTCGATATAGATTTGGCCGCCGTTGGGTCCCGCCGAGGGTCCCGCCAGGGCTTCGAGTTCCGATTCCAACTCATCGGGGTCGTCGGAGAGCGCTTCCAAGTCCTTGCCTTTGATCACCACCGCACTGGCGTTTTCCTCTGGGTTGACGGTGACCTTTGTGGTCGTTTCGGTCACCGTGATCTGCTGCTTTGCCACCGCCACCGACAATTGAGCGTTCACCACCTGCGGCTTGCCACGGGCGATGACGATGCCGGCCTTCACGAAATCCTCGAACCCCTTCAGGCTAATGGTGAGCGTATAGGTTCCCGGCGCCAGGCTTCGGAAGGCATAGTTCCCTTGTGCATCGGTCTGTACAACTACTTTCGCCCCGCTGGTTCCCACCACTGTAACTGTGAGGGCAGGAATGGCAGCACCAGAGGTGTCAAGCACTTGGCCACGCAGACTCGGACTTGAAGTCTGAGCGAAAACCAAGCCGGGAAGGAACAAGAACAAGAGCAAGAATCCAATTAGTATTCGACGAGCGTTGCGTAGCAAGGTTGCTTCTCCTCTAGAGTTGCTGTGCAGAACTCAACGAAAAGGCTATGTGTTGAGAGGCCGTTGCGGCTCGAATCTGGTCCCTACAAAGGATTTCGCCTGAGGGTACTTTGCGTGGGCGTCCTAGGGCCCACCTTCACCACCACCCTCACCGCCGCCGCCACTTAGACTCCAGCCGCCAAGATTCACATCACCGCCGCCCTTAGGTTGTGCGGCAAGAATCGGCTCGACGCCGGTAAGGATATATATGGCTGTAACTTCCGACGGAGTCTTGCCTTCCGAACTGAATATGACAATGGGTTCACCGCGTTTAAAATCATTAATAGTCAGGGGGGGCATATTCTCAAGCTGCTGAGTTAGGTTTCCCATGCCGCCGCGGCGCATCCCGCCGCCCCCACCCCCGCCTCGGGCCCCTCCGCCACCCTGGCCGCCAGTTCCGCCGGCAAAACCTGCACCCGCTGCGGGCTGACCTCCAGTCCCGGGCCCGCCCCCCGCCCCACCGGAGTTGAGCCGGGCGATCATCTGGGCAACGTATGGCGGGAGTTCGTGCATCTTGGAATCCGCATTAATATGCACCACCATGGGCTTATTCGTCGTCAAGTTCTTCACGGTCAAGGTGTTTGCTTGCGTGTCAACGGAAAGGACGGTCGCCCCGATGTTGTGGAAGGTTCCAAAAACCACCTTCTCAGCGGCGTATTGACTGCCGTCTTCACTCACGTTACCTAGAGCGCGCAACTGGTCGCCAGGCTTGACCGCGGCAATATTGCTGGTTTGGGCGTCAGCAAACTTGACGGAGTCGGGTGCGTACCGCAAGAGCACGGTATGTGGGGTGGTGGTCAGAACGACTGGGTGAGTCAAGTTTCCCGGTGTCGGTGGGCGGTTCGGCACGGCGATGGTTATTTCCATCTTGGCCGTGTCCACCGATTTCACCACGCCTTCGATCCCGCGGGTCTGCCAGTCCCGAACCTCCGCCTCATGGACGCCGGAAATGTCCGACTTTGTCATCACCACAACTCGTGCGGCTTGGATAGTTTGTTGATCTTCGGCGAGATGGCCAAGAACTACAGCGCGGTCACCCACACTAATATCGCTTACGGAAAGGGGAGTCGTCGACTTCAAATCCTTGGAACCGCGTAGAACCTTGACACTCTCGGGTAGCGTCACTTGAACGTCGCCTTTATCCGTGTGCAACGTAATATGTCCGGGTTGTACCTGAGTTATATCCCCGACGGCCTTCGCTGCCGGAGCAGCCGGTGGATTCTGCGCAGGAGGCTGCGCATTTGCTAAGCGGCCTGCCAGTAAAAATGCTCCTAAAACTATCATGATATAAGAACTTACCCTCTTCACTGGGCCTCTCCTCCCTTAAGAGAATTTAGACGGTTTTATAACATCTCGCGTTACCCATGTCCTTAACTTTTTTTACATCCTTGGCAGCTGATGTATTCGGATACATCATTCTGCTCCACATCCTCAGCCAAGGTTAGTCCAGCAATATTATTACAATTTGGGAGCGAAGTGCATGGATTTGCCTATTTGTCCGCTTGTGCGGGGACCCGGTCGGATGTAGATTACTGACCTGTCCGAGCAGCGCGGCTGCCGGCCGCATCCCCCGACGGATTTGACCACGGAGGCCACAGAGGTCAAGGCGAACAGATGCAGGGCTGACGATGCTTGTGAACGAGACGGTGAGATAAGGACTGGGAGGCCATCATGAAGCTCACAAAAACGGTGCAAAAGTCGCGACGCAATTTTCTGAAGCTCCCGCTCGCCACGGGTGCAGCGGTGGCGCTGAGGAGCGGTTGCGCGCCCGCCGCCGCAGTCTCGGGGGGGCGCGTCCTGATGAAACTGGGATGCCAGACTGCTCCCAGTAATCAAACCCACCTCCAATACCTCGCGCGGTATGGCGTCCGCAACATCTGCGGATATCCAGAAATCGGCGAGGGCCGTCTCTACGCCACCGTGGACGAGCTCCAGCGCTTGCGGGATCTGGCGGAGAAAAACGGCATCTCCATTGACTGCCTCGCGCCACCGTTTCTGGCGTCTTCGCACGTCGATCACACCCCCCATCCGGCCATTATGCTGGCGGACAGCCCCGAACGCGATCGTGACATCGAAGCGTTCCAAACCCTTATCCGCAATTGCGCCACCGCCGGTATTCCCTCCATCAAATACAACATGAGCCTTCTTGGCGTGCTGCGCACAGGGCGCACTCCGGGACGGGGAGACGCGACCTACAGCACTTGGCGGCTTAAGGACGCGCATCCCGATCCGCCGCTCACCCGCGCCGGGCACGTGGACGCCGACATGTTCTGGGAGCGGATTACCTATTTCCTGGAGCGTGTGATCCCTGTTGCCAACGAGTACAAGATTCGGATGGCATGCCACCCCCACGATCCGGGCGTGCCGCCGGAAGGCTACCAGGGCGTGGTCCGCGTACTGGGCACCGTGGACGGGTTGAAGCGATTCATCACGATCAAGGAGAGCCCTTATCACGGGTTGAACTTTTGCCAGGGCACAGTCTCGGAAATGCTCGCCGACCCTGGGACGGAAATTTTTGACGTGATCCGATATTTCGGTACCCGGAAAAAGATCTTCAACGTGCATTTCCGGAACATCCGCGGCCACCGCGATGATTTCGTGGAGGTCTACCCCGATGAGGGCGATATCAACTTTGTCAAAGCCCTCCAGGTTTATAAGGAAGTTGAGTACCCCTACATGGTGATGCCTGACCACGTGCCCGTCGCGGCAAACGACCCCGGGGGGTTACAGTCGTTTGCCTATTGCTACGGTTACATCCGCGCCCTGCTTCAGGCTTTGGATCAAACGGGGTGAAAGTCCCGCTGTTCGCATTTTCCCGGAAAGCATGATGGACGCGAGGCAAGACGGCGGAGCCTCACTCCGTTGGCGCCTCTTTGTAAAGCCGCGGAACGCGTTTGGGGGACAGGCGCGCCAGATGCATTGCCGGCGCGGGCCTTGACAAGACAACAGATTCCGGTATCATCCCACGGGCTGAAGGGTGCAGCTAGTGAAAGAGGGAGAACTTAAATGCCAAAATACCGATGGATTGGTGTGTTAGTTGTCGCACTTTTTACTTTTTCGAGCTGGCCTTGCGCCGGCCAGCAGCGGTCGCCGGCCGATACTGGGGCGCCGCAAGTGACGGTCTCCCATTCAGCCGGGAAATGGGTGGTGGAGGGCAGAAAGAACACGGTGGAGTTGAATGAAACGGATTTCAGCGTCAGCGTTCATGCCGGACCGGTCACCTGGAAGCTGGTTCCTTCTTCGAATGAAGACATGCTGGTCAGCGCCGGCGGCGACCAATTCCATTTGCGGTTGGCCGATGCCAAACAGATCCAAATTGCGCCCTATGAGACCGGCTTTAAAACGGGAGTCAGGCTGATCCTGGACGGATTTCGGAACACCGGGCAGCGCGCGCTCGGCTCACCCGTAGACCTGCGCGTCGTCTTGACGATGTGCCTGGAAGGCGCCGATGAAGACTTGGTTTGGGAAGCCATGGTGAACGAGCATGGCGCCGCCGTGCAAGAGCTCAACTGGCCGAAGGCCCTTGAGGGCCGGGAGGTCGACTACACGGTGATCTCCAGCGATGAAGGCACACTTCTGCCGCGCGACTGGCCCAAGCCGTACCATCCCATTCAGCGGGCCGAAGGCGACCACAGCATCATCCAGAGTCATCTCATTGAATCCTGGTCCATGTCGTGGTGGGGCTGCCTCAAGGGCGAATCGGGCATGATCATCATCGTCGAGACCCCGGATGACGCCGCCTACACATTTTCCCATCCGGGGGGAGGCCCGACCTCCATGGGACCGAGTTGGCGCGCGCAGCTTGGTAGGTTCGCCTACATGCGCAGCTTGCGCATGTGTTTTCTCCCCAAAGGCAACTATGTCGACCTCGCCAAACGCTACCGCCGCTACGTAATGAATTCAGGCCTGTTTGTTCCCCTCAAAGACAAGGTCGCGGCCCGGCCTGTGGTGAAGAACCTCATTGGGATTCCCTTTACCGGCGGAAGCGTTTTGCGGAACTTAAAGCCGGGCGCCGCCACTTACAATACCAAGAATCCGCAGAGCAATTACCGCCTGACCACCTTCGCAGAGAACATCCAGCATTTGCGGGATCTGAAGGCGCAAGGCTGGGACCACTTGAACGTGACCCTCTCCGGCTGGATCAACCAGGGGTATGACCGGCAGACCCCCGACGCCCTTCCGCCTCCCCAGGCGGCGGGCGGCTGGGAGGGGATGAAGGCCTATTTCGACGCCTGCAAGGAGCTGGGATACACTTGCTGGCTCCACGATCAGTACCGGGATTACTACATCGATGCGCCGTCCTGGAATCCCGACTTTGCGGTGCACGAAGAGGACAACATCAGTCCGCCGGATACCTTTCCGGGGACTCGCTTCAAGGTCGATTGGAAAGGCGGCTATATCCCGATGATGGACCATTGGGACGGTGGCACGCAGGGCTACCTGAACAACCATTTCATGCTCGGCCATATGGTGAAAAACTATCGCGTGATGTTCGAACACGGCATCCATCCCCAAGGCAGCTACCAGGACGTGTTTGGTTATATTCCGCCCGACCAGGATTTCAATCCCAACCATCCCAGCACGCGCACCGATTCGATGAATGACCGGGCCAGGGTTTTTCGATGGATTCAGAACAACCTCGGAATCGTGGGCACCGAGGCCGGGTCCGACTGGCTGATACCCTACGTGGACTACACCACGCCCCGCGCCACCCGGGGCGCTAACACGGGTACGGATCCTAACCATCAGGACGCCATTACGGTACCCCTATACGACCTCGTGTATCATGATGCGGTGGTGACCACCGGAGGTGGTTTTGGGGGCAACAACCTTCGGGGTGTGCTGTATGGTTGGGCTCCGGGGCTGGGTGGGCGAGGTGGTGCGCAAACGAATGTGGAGCGCGTGCGGCGGCTGGTGGCCCTCCACCAGCGGATCGGCATGCTCGAGATGACCAACCACGAATTCCTGGACAAAGCTCGCCGCAAGGAGAGGACCACCTTCGTGGACGGCACCACCGTAACCGTCGATTGGGACGCGAACACCTTCGACATCAAGCCGGATGTCCAGGTCGGGCCCTGAGATTTCCCTGCGAACCCGTGCCGGAAGAATTTGGGCCCCACCCTCGGTGCATAACTCTATTGGTCACTGGGGGTGGGCGTATTCCTGGCGTGGGCCATAACAAGCGACAACACCGAGGTCAAGACTACTTATCAAGCCTTGGCGCGGACCGGAAGTACGACGCCACAGGCGGCTCGCCGCAGCCAAGTGATTCTGCTGGCGGCGCAAGGAACCCCCAATCGAGCAGGTGCCCGGCAAGTGGGTGTTTCTCGTCCCAACGGCAAAGTGATGTTCAAAGCATGAACGCCGCCGGAGCCACTCCAGAAAGCCGCGACACTGTGTTCGGTGAGTTGCCAAAAACATCGAAAATGAGCTCCCAAGGTCTCCTCGTCACCGAAACCAATCCTCAAACCGATCCCCGGTGGGAGTCGTTTGTGGCGGGGCATCCGAACGCGTCGATCTATCACCACCCCCTCTGGCTCGAGGCTCTGGAGAGGGAGTACGGGCAGAAGGGCGTCTATTTGAATTGTGTGGATGCCGCTGGCCGGGTTCTGGCGATTCTCCCCCTGCTATACACTCGCGGGCTTCCGTTCAACTTGGGTGGAGCGCTGGCGGGGCGGCGGCTTTCGTCTCTCCCGCGCACGCCGATCGCGGGTCCGCTCTCCATTGATTCTCGAGCCACCGTAGCCGTGCTGCAAGAGGCCGTCCGGCGCGTCTCGGAGATTCCCGGGGCTCGACTTCAGATCAAAACCGAAGGGCCGGAACTCGACGGCTTGGTCGAGGGGATGGTGTGTACGCCCTGGAGACTGACATACCTCCTCCGATTGCCTCACCCCTCGAAAGGACCGTTCCGCATCCCCGACGGCCAAGCGAGGGCCAAAATCAAGTGGGCCGTGAGGAAGGCCTCCAAGTCGGGGGTGAGCGTGCGCCCGGCGCAGACCGAGGCCGACCTGCGCCAGTGGTACGGGACTTACCTGGAGACGATGCGCCGGAACATGCTCCCCCCTCGGCCCTACCGGTTCTTTGCCGCACTCTGGCAGACCTTGCGGCCTGCCGGGATGATGGAAGTGCTGGTCGCCGAGCACGGCCAAGATGCGAAGAAAAAGATAATTGCCGGCTCGGTTTTTCTCATGTTCGGGCGAACGGTATCGTATGCCTTTAATGGGATGAGGCGCGAGTATGGTTCCTTGCGGGCCAACGATGCTATTCAATGGCAGGCGATCAACGGGGCATGCCAAAAGGGTTTCCGCTTGTTCGATTTTGGCGAAGTTCCGGAACGCCACGACCCCTTGGCGAAATTCAAAAGCAAATGGGGCGCTCAGCCGACGCGCCTCTATCGGTATGTCGCTCCGGCCCCTCCCGCGGCGAAAAACGCCAAAGTCGACTCGCCTCATAATATGGGATCGATTCTGCGGGTTATCTGGCAGTACGTGCCCTTGAAATTGACGGAGTGGGCGGGTGATCAGATCTATCGCCGACTCTAGCGATGGGAAATTCGATCCGGCCCGAGGTAGTGTGGCGGCGAAACGATTCACTATAGTCATCACGTGCTACAACCAGCGCGATTTCATCCGAGCCGCTGTGCAATCGGCGCTGTCCCAGAACCCCCACCTAACCGAGGAAATCATCGTGGTGGATGACGGTTCCACTGACGGTTCCCGGGAGGCGCTGGAAGAATTTCGGGATTCGATTCAACTGCGGTGGCTTCCGGGCAATCGCGGGCCAATCGAAGCCCGCAATCAGGGCGCCGCCCAGGCCAAAGGCCAGTATCTGGTTTTTCTGGATGGGGACGATGCGTTCATGCCCTGGGCTCTGGATGTCTATGAGCGAATCATCGCGGACCGGAAACCAAAGGTGATTCTCGCCAGGCCCCGCTGGTTCGAAGGTCCCATTCCCACCCCGAAAGCCGAGGGCGTCCCGGACAAGATCCAGTTTGTGGAATACCAGGCCTTATTGCGAAAAGACCGGGGCGCCGGTCTGAGTGCGAGCGCGTATATAGT